>CAJHYA010000048.1_pt1 | contig 9667 bp, 11 predicted proteins | sample 9198611 | NCBI WGS metagenome assembly CAJHYA01 (sample SAMEA7708353, study PRJEB35096) | sediment metagenome | biome: marine neritic benthic zone biome [ENVO:01000025]; feature: sediment [ENVO:00002007]; material: shallow marine sediment [ENVO:03000034] sea grass bed [ENVO_01000059] ... | reverse complement strand
CGGTTAGTATCCCTGCATACAGGCAGTTGGCAATATCCGGCGTTATGAGCTCACGATCACCCAGGGCTTCAATGAAATTATAAACCATTTCGGATGTGGAGCTCATACTGACATCCGAGTACATTACAGCTGCATAATCCTTTGGTGCCTGATGATGGTCAATCATCACCATGGGTGCAGTAAGCTTTTGCAGAGCGTTTTCCATATGCCCCGTTCTACTTAGGTCATTGAAATCCAGGGTGAATACAATTGAAGCGGCTTGTATTAAGACTTGTGCGCCACTCTGTTCCCAGTCGTAATTCACAATGCCATCCGTTCCGGGCATCCATTTTAAAAATTTTGGAAAATCGTTAGGAACGATAACCACGGCTTCATGCCCTTTTAAACGCAGGTAATGGCAGAGCCCAAGTGAAGATCCAATAGCGTCTCCATCCGGGTTTTTATGGGGGACAATAACTATTTTTTGAGGCTTTGAGAGAAGCTGCTGAATGGATTGAACTTCCTGAGAATTCATGCGCTCAAAGATACAATTTAATAATATAGAGGTTATCATTAATGCACTATTTTTGTCTGAAACCATATCGAATAACCATGAGAATTCCATTTGTCCTTTTGCTTGTTGGTGGAATGATGTTAAACTGCAAACCAGTTGCCAACCAACCAGGCCAGGAAGTTTCTGAACCCATACTCAATATTGCTTTTGGCTCGTGTAACAAACACGATCTTGAAAACCGGTTATGGGATGATATACTTTTATTGAAACCCGACCTCTGGATCTGGGGGGGTGATAACATCTATGCCGATACAGACGATATGGAGGTAATGCGCGAGATGTATCAGGCACAGGATCGTGTTCCCGCTTACCGGGAATTATCCCAGAATGTACCCATAATAGGTACCTGGGACGACCACGATTACGGCCTGAATGATGGAGGTGTGGAATTTACCGCCAAAGCCGAAAGTCAGCAGGTGTTCCTGGATTTTTTACAAGTTCCTGATAATGATGTACGTAGAACGCAGGAAGGCATTTATACAGCTCACAATTACAATGTAAATGGAAAAAGCGTGCGCATCCTCGTCCTGGATACCCGATATTTCAGAAGTCCGCTTATCAAAGATACCCTGACCAATAAGCGCTATACCCCGGATTTGTCAGGCGAGGCTACGGTGTTGGGAGAAATGCAATGGGAATGGCTGGAGGAGCAGTTGCGAACCTCCCAGGCAGATTTTAATCTCATTGTGAGTAGTATTCAGTTTCTGTCCGGGGAACACGGATTCGAATGCTGGGGAAATTTTCCAGATGAAGTCTCCAGAATGGAATCATTGATTTCGGCGTCCGGAGCTCGTGGGGTGATGTTCTTATCAGGGGATCGTCATATTTCAGAGTTTTCAAGAAAAAATGTACCGGGATTGCCCTACCCTTTATTGGATTTCACCAGTAGCGGGCTTACCCATGCCTATAGCCGATATAAGGGAGAACCCAACCGGTTTCGGGTGGGAGAAGTAGTAGCCACTGAAAGTTTTGGATGGGTTTCTATAAACATGGAGACCAAGGAAGTAACTTTTCAGATGCGTGGCGACCAGGGGGTGGTATTCGGAGAACTACAGCAAAATTATTAATGTTGCGGGTTGCATGAAGAAAGTGTACTTTTGCCCAAAATTTTAAAAAATGGCGGGAAACAGGACGTTTACAATGATCAAGCCGGATGCAGTGGAAAATGGGCATATAGGGCCTATACTTGAGAAGATCACATCGGCCGGATTTAAGATCTTGGCTATGAAATACACACAGCTGAGCAAAAGAGATGCTCAGGAATTCTACGCAATACATAAAGACCGTCCGTTCTTTGATGAATTGGTGCGCTTTATGACCCGCGGCCCAATCGTATCTGCAATTCTGGAAAAGGAAAATGCAGTTGAAGATTTTCGGGCACTCATCGGGGCTACCAATCCTGAGGAAGCCGCTGAGGGAACAATCCGAAAACTATACGCTAAAGATATAGGGGAAAATGCCGTTCATGGCTCAGACAGTGATGAGAATGCGGCCATTGAGGGTGCATTTCATTTCTCTGGCAGGGAGATCTACTAAAAACAAGCGACCTAGAGGCCGCTTGTTTATTAGCGCAGAACCAGTTTTTTTATCACTTCTCTGCCCAAATCTTCGTTGAGCATTGCAATGATTTTTGAATTACCCAGTCCAAGTTCTTCTCGAAGTACGGAGGAGGACAAACTAACAAACAAGGTTTCCCCCCGTAGTACTAGGTTTTGAGTGTAATGGTTTACCCCATTACCCATTAACCGCTCCCAGGCCTCTTTCACTTTAACCTCATCTATTCCCTTCTGTAACTTGTTGGCAGAAATAAATTCCTGAAGGGCTTCCCCAAGAGATTGCTGATTCTTGTGTTTTGGCATTACGGATTCAGGTTTAGGGGTTGATAGCGTTTGTAATGATAGGAAATCCCATCTTGATTAACCACTTCAAATTGATCGTCCTTAATGGCCACCAAAGTCTCCTCCCAGCTGTGCTTTGTGTTTGAATAGCTCATAATCAAGACCCCTGATTTTTCTATTACAGTAAATTGTTCGGCGTCGTCCGAGGTTCGGAAAGAACCATCAAATTGTGGCTGCATTTTTTTTCGGAACCCCTCCTTTTCGTTTAATTGAATGAAATCTATTGAGGCATTGACCTCAAAAGACTTTGAACTGCCATCGGGGAAGACTACTTTGTCGATTTCCCAATATCCATTAAGCTTAGGCAATGTCGCTACATCCACCTTAGGGGAGCATCCAATGGCTATAATCAACACCAATAAGCCTAAACATTTTTTCATTCTACAATTTAAAGATTTTGTAGGATTGGTGGATGGCTTTTACCACATTTTCTGTCCTTTCAGGATGGGTGTCACTGATAAAGATCTGTCCGAAATTCTCATCTTCCACCAGGGTGATAATATGTGCCACCCTGTTTTCGTCAAGTTTGTCAAAAATGTCATCCAGTAACAAGATTGGGGTAGTTTTTTCCTGTTGCTTTATAAGCTGGAATTGCGCAAATTTCAAAGCGATCAGAAATGATTTTTGCTGCCCCTGGCTACCAAATTTCTTAATGGGGTGTTGGGCGATCTGAAAAAGCAAGTCGTCTTTGTGCACCCCAACACTTGTATACTGCAGGGCACGATCGCGGTTAATGTTCGCTTTTAGCAAGGACAATAAATCATCCTTAATCAGACTGCTATCGTAGGATAGGTCTACTAATTCCGTGCCCCCCGTAATTGCTTGATACTGTTCCCGGAAGAGCGGGATAAATGCTTCCAGGAATCGTTTGCGTTCTGCAAATATGGGTGTACCCAGCGAATGAAGTTGTTCGTCGTATACAGACAGGGTATCCTCGTCGAATGTGTTGTTCAAGGAAAAGAACTTGAGCAGGGAATTGCGTTGAGATAGTATTTTGTTGTAATGGATCAGGTTGCGGAGGTATTCCGGGTTGGACTGGGAGATTACCCCATCCATAAATTTCCTGCGGGTTTCACTGCCTTCAAGGATAAGGTCCCGGTCTGATGGGGAAATAATAACCAGGGGCAAAAGTCCAATATGTTCCGAAAGCCGTTCATAGGCTTTTCCATTGCGCTTTATCAACTTTTTACTTCCCTTTTTAAGGCTGCATACAATCTTTTCTTCCCGCTGGTTTTTCAGAAAAGTGCCTTCGATCAGGAAAAAATCCTTCCCATGCGTAATGTTCTGAGTGGCAATGGGATTGAAATAACTTTTTCCCAGGGCCAGATGGTAAATAGCATCCAGAATATTGGTTTTGCCAACGCCGTTATCCCCGACAAAACAGTTGATCTTATTGTCAAATGTAAAATCCCGGGATTCAAAATTCCGGTAATTGACCAGTGATAATTGTCTCAGATGCACGGTTGATATATCATTTTTAGGGTGGTAGCGCAGTGAAAAATATTCAAAAATAAGGAATAATTACCCCTTAGATTTTGGATAAAAACTTTATTTTTGCGCGACCAAATACAATAAGATGGCAACATACAAGAAAAGGGGTTACAAACCTAAAAATAAGGCCGAGGAGAAGCAAATGGATATGAAGGGAAGCACTACGGCTGAGGTTTTCAGTACCCTGGACGAGAGTGCATCCAAATCGGAACAGTGGGTTTCCAAGAATCAGAATTATATTCTGGGGACCATTGCAGCCATCGCCATTGTTGTGCTTGGGTATCTAGCCTATAATCAATTCATTTTGGAACCCAAATCCATTGAAGCCAATAATGAACTGTATTATCCCCAGCAATATTTCGAGCAGGCCCAACAGGATACAGCCGACAAAGATTCGTTGTACCTTTTGGCACTTAACGGTAGCGAAGGGAAATACGGTCTTCTGGATATCATTGAAGAATACAGCGGGACCAAAGCCGCCAATATTGCTACCTACGCTGCGGGTATGTCCTATCTGAATCTGCAGCAATACGACAAGGCCATAGATTATCTCGAGCGCTATTCGCCGGATGAAGAAATTACCGGGGCTCTTGCCCTAGGTGGCATAGGTGATGCCTTTACACAACTGGGGCAGCCGGCTGACGCTTTGGGGTACTACGAAAAAGCGCTTGGTTTGGATGACAACGAGTTGACCACACCGCGATATTTGTATAAGGCAGGGGTAACAGCCATGGATATGTCAGATTATGGCAAAGCGCTGGAGTATTTCCAAAGGATAAAAGATGAATATCCCACTTCAGCTGAGGCTGCATCCATCGATGCCTTGATCGGAATGGCAAATCGAGGGAGCTGATGGCAACTGCCAACAAAAATCTATCGGATTACGACAAATCCAAACTGCCCAAAGCCGGTCACCTCAGAATCGGCCTGGTAGTATCCGACTGGAATAGCCAGATCACCGAAAACCTTTATCAGGGAGCATTCAGCACACTGCTGGATTGCGGAGTGTCCGACGACAATATATTGCGCTGGAATGTCCCCGGGAGTTTTGAACTGACTTTCGGTTGTAAAAAGATGATAAAGGACCTCCAGGTTGATGCCGTTATTGCCATTGGAAGTATCATCAGGGGGGAGACCAAACACTTTGATTTCGTTGCCAGCGCCACGGCACAGGGAATCAAGGATCTCAATGTAACTTTTGATATACCAACCATATTCTGCGTACTGACAGACGAAACCCTGCAACAGGCTATTGACCGAAGCGGCGGCAAACATGGAAATAAGGGTGCTGAAGCAGCCGTAGCGGCGATCCAGATGGCCTCTCTTCCCAAAGAATAGTGTACTGTTTATTATCTCTGCGTGAAGGCATTTCCCATTAACAATTTTTGGGAAGTATGCTTCCACACTTCTTGTGATTTTAAGTACCTTTGAGATTCTTGTATTATGGGAAGGTTTTCAAGGCTACGGAAGAACAGGAAATTTGACTACACACCCCGTTATTATGACGATAAGGGTGAAGGAAATCCCTATAAGATAGAACGAAAACTGGATAAGTTCAGAACTACCTATAATACTTCCGGAGGAATAAAAGGAAAGTTCAGACGAGCCATGGAAGACCGGGCTCGGAAGGGTGATCCTTACCTGAAGTTGAGATTGTTGCTGATTATTGCAATTCTTTTACTGATTTTCCTCTACATAATCGATTTTGATCTATCAATATTTTTTAAAGCTTAATGGCGGATATTATTCAGTTATTGCCCGATCATGTGGCCAACCAGATTGCTGCAGGTGAGGTGGTACAAAGGCCGGCTTCTGTGGTAAAGGAGTTGCTGGAAAACGCCATTGATGCCAATGCTACGGAAATAAAACTGGTAGTAAAGGACGGGGGGCGTACCCTTATTCAGGTTATTGACAACGGTTCAGGGATGAGCCATACCGATGCCCGATTAAGCTTTGAAAGGCATGCAACTTCCAAGATCAGATCTGCTGATGAGCTGTTCCATATTGTTACCAAAGGATTTCGGGGCGAAGCACTGGCTTCCATTGCGGCAATAGCACATGTGGAACTGAGTACCCGCGAAAAGGAGGCAGAACTTGGTACAGCAATTAAGATTGAAGGAGGCAAGGTGGTATCTCAGGAGTTTTCTGCCGTATCCCAGGGGACTTCGGTCTCTGTTAAACACCTCTTTTTTAATATCCCGGCCAGAAGGAATTTCCTGAAATCCAAGCAAGTAGAATTACGTCATATTACGGATGAATTCCACAGGGTTGCCTTGGCACATCCGGGAATAGAATTCCATTTCTATCACAATTCCAGCGAACTTTTTCATCTCCCGGCAAGCCCGTTAAAAAAACGTATTGTTCGGATTTTTGGCAGTAAAACGAAGGAGAAGCTTGTCCCTGTAAAGGAAGAAACCGCAGTATTAAATCTGAGTGGATTTATTTGCAAACCCGAATTCGCCAAAAAAAGCAGGGGAGAGCAATTTTTCTTTGTAAACAATCGCTTTATTAAAAGTCCGTATTTGCATCATGCCGTTGTTAGTGCTTTTGAAGGATTGCTTCGCGCAGACACCCATCCGGGCTACTTTCTGTTCCTGGAGGTAGATCCAACCTCCATCGATATCAATATCCACCCTACGAAAACCGAGATCAAGTTTGATGACGAGCACACGCTGTATGCCATTATGAGATCAGCTATAAAGCATAGCCTGGGACAATTCAATATTGCTCCTGTACTTGATTTTGAGAGCGATCAAAATCTGGAAACGCCTTACGCTTACAGAGACAAAACAGGGGTTCCGCCAGGGATCCAGGTAGATCAGAGCTTTAATCCGTTTACGCAAGAGTCAGGGATTAGCGCAAAAGGTTTTGCACGGGATACCCGTAAATCTGCAGAATGGGAAGGGCTGTATGTAGGATTGGAGTCCAAAATGAGCGACAAAGAACATTTCAGTAGTGTGGAGTTTGAATCCGAGGCCAATACCCGCATACCATTAGAAAACCTGGATGCGGATCAGGAATCACAGGTGGCCAGTTTTCAATTGCGCCGAAAGTATATAATTACTACTATCAAATCCGGGATGTTGATTATCCATCAGAATAGGGCCCATCAGCGTATTCTCTACGAAAAGTTTTTGAAGAATGCGACTTTGAAAGAAACGGTTAGTCAACAACTGTTATTTCCCCTGGTGCTATCCTTTTCTAAAGCAGAGTTAAGGATTATTTCAGATATTCGGGATCAGTTGCAGTTGTTTGGTTTTGTATTTGAGGAAATCGAAGAAGAACAAGTAAAAATTTCAGGTATACCCTACCTGATTCCTGAGAATGAAGTTGGAATTGTACTGGATAATCTTATTGCGGAAGCCCAAACACATGGTGACCGTCTTACTTCATCACCGCTGGACATGCTTTCGCTAACATTGAGCAAAATTCTTGCCGTTAAAACGGGGACCCCTTTGAATCAGGCTTCTCAGCAATCACTGGTAAATGACTTATTCGCATGCAGGGAACCTAAGTTGTGTCCTTTCAACAGGCCAACCTATACAATTATTGCCGAAACTGAAATCGATAAAAATTTTAACTAATGGGCAGACTTACTGATGCAATAAAGCATCTGTTGATCATCAATATCCTGTTTTTCATTGCAACTAATATTTATGCAGAACAGATGTACCAGTGGTTTTCCCTGTGGTTTCCTCAAAATTCGAATTTTGGCTGGTGGCAGATACTATCGCATATGTTTATGCATGGAGGTTTTATGCATATACTTTTTAATATGTATGCGCTGTGGGCTTTTGGATCTCCCCTGGAGCGAATGTGGGGGCGGAATAAATTCCTGTTTTTTTACTTCTCTGCGGGATTAGGGGCGGCGATTATTCATACTGCAGTTAATTACTACAATTTCAATACCGGTATGGAAGCGCTGGTGGCAGCTGGTTGGCAGGAAAATCAAGTCCTTGAAATCATTTTGCAGGGTAAATACAGCCCGGAATGGTATAATATTGCACCGGAAAAAACAGTAGCTAAATTTCTTGAGGTATTCAATACCCCTGCGGTAGGAGCCTCAGGTGCTATTTACGGCATATTGGTAGCCTATGGGATGTCTTATCCCAACAGTGAATTATTCCTTATCTTCTTGCCAGTTCCTATTAAGGCCAAGTACTTCATTCCGGTACTGGTGGCACTTGACCTCTTTTCCGGAGTGACCGGAACACCTATATTTGGTAGTGGCATTGCCCATTTTGCTCATGTTGGGGGCGCCTTGTTCGGATTTATTATGATGTGGTACTGGAAGAAAAACCAGTTTAACAAAAATCGCTGGGACTAAATGGATTCAGGAAATCTCAAATATCAATACAGTCGGTTAAATATTGCCGAAAAGCTGATTGCTATAAATGTTGGGGTATATATCCTCGATAGGCTCCTGACTTTCTTAATGAGCTGGAACCCGAACACATTCATACAATGGTTTGAGATCCCGGCAGACTTTTTTGAATTTATAGGTCAACCCTGGTCGGTGGTGACCTACTCCTTTTTCCACGCTGGAATTGGACATTTATTCTGGAATATGATCATCCTGTATTTTGCAGGGCGCATCTTTCTTAACCTTTTTGGTGCACGCACCTTTGTCAATGTTTACTTTCTTGGGATCATCCTGGGAGGTTTACTTTTTTTACTGAGTTATAATGTTTTTCCTGCCTTAATGGGCACGCGTACGGCCCTGATCGGTGCTTCGGCCGGAGTTACGGCCGTGCTGATCTTTATATGTACCTATATGCCTAATCAGGAGGTCAGGCTCATCTTTTTCAATATAAAACTCTGGTATATCGGGGCATTTGTTGTCCTGATGGATTTGGTTCAGATTGCTGCAAATGATAATTCAGGGGGACGAATTGCGCATTTAGGAGGGGCCCTGCTGGGATATGTGTTTGCACGACAGCTACTTCAGGGCAGGGATATAGGGAAAGGATTTTCTGCGTTTCTGGATAGTCTGGCTTCGCTATTCAGGAAAAGTGAGAAGCGGGCACCCATGAAAACCGTATATCGCAAAAAACAGGCATCCAAAAAAACCCAGGTGAATTACGAGAAGGAAAACCGACAGCGTAAAATTGATGCCATCCTGGATAAGATCAGTAAGTCGGGCTATGAAAGCTTATCACAAGCCGAAAAGGACTTCCTGTTTAAAGCAGGTAAAGAGTAAGGTGATATGAAGCTGAATTCGGGTCTAAACAGGTTAATTCTTATCCTGAATATTTTTCCTGCGTTGTGTTTGGTCCTGGTATGCGTAATTGCCTATTATCCTATTGACTCACTTCCCCTTTTGGACGTTTTAGGCCTGATCACCCCAATATTGATAGTCGTTAACCTGTTCTTCCTTTTGTATTGGGGATTTGTAAAAAGATCTTATATACTGGTTCCCTTACTTCCCCTGCTGCTGGGCTTTTTAAGTTTTGGAAGCATTTTTCAATTTAACGCTCAGTCAGACAAGACCCTGGATAGGGGAATTTCTATTTTGACTTATAATGTAGAGTCATTTAATTATTACAAAGGGAAAAAAGTCTCAGATTCGGTGAGCATTGAGATTATGACATTTATTAAAAAACAGGATCCGGATATCATCTGTTTTCAAGAATTTACCCGAATCAAGGCGCGGCAGTTAAAGAAGTATCCTTATCAGTACCTAACCCCTTATTTTAAGGGCAAGACCACTCAGGGTATTTTTTCG
>CAJHYA010000117.1_pt1 | contig 9680 bp, 11 predicted proteins | sample 9198611 | NCBI WGS metagenome assembly CAJHYA01 (sample SAMEA7708353, study PRJEB35096) | sediment metagenome | biome: marine neritic benthic zone biome [ENVO:01000025]; feature: sediment [ENVO:00002007]; material: shallow marine sediment [ENVO:03000034] sea grass bed [ENVO_01000059] ... | reverse complement strand
CCATTTTAAAAGCCTTTATAATTTCGCCGGCGAAGATACAAACTCCATGAAATATCCGCCCGATTAAGTCCGTATATGTACCCCTCCAATTTAAGTTTAACAAAATTTTAGCGTGCCCCTTCTTGGAAGAAGTAATTTTATTTTTATATTTGTATATACAAATGTTGTAATGACATGAATGTAGAAGAGATAATAAAGACCGACAAAAAAATACCTTTGGCACAACGAACCATCATACATATTTCATTGGTCAATAATAAAATTAACGAGGAGCTGAATGCTGCTCTAAAGGTTTATGGCGTGTCTTTACAACAATTCAATGTGCTGAGGATATTAAGAGGTCAACAAGGCAAGCCAGCTAATCTCAGCACCCTCAACGAGCGTATGGTAACTAAAATGAGCAATACTACCCGACTGGTAGACAAACTTATGGTAAAAGGTTATGTGGATCGGGTGACCTGCCCTTCAAACCGCCGTAAGGTTGAGATCACTATTACCGACGAAGGGAAAAATGCACTTAAGGATATGGATAGCGCCATTGGGCTAACGGAGGAGCGGTTGCTAAACAGCCTGGGTAAGGAGGAAATGCAATCCCTAAATAAACTCTTGGATAAATTTTAATCAATATATAAATCTAAATTATTTAACATCGAATCATGAAAAAGAATCTATTTAATCTGGCTTTTGCCCTGGTAGTTGGAACAGCTGTAACCGCCTCCACACCAATTGAAGTAGTTACCAAAGAGGTAAAAACAAACGAAAGCACGGTCACCTGGAAAGGTTATAAAGTTACCGGATCACATACCGGAACTATTGATCTGAATAGCGGTTCCCTTTCCTTTGACGGCGATAAGCTTGTAGGCGGTGAGTTTGTAGTTAACATGGCTACACTGATCTCCACAGATCTGGAAGGTGAATACAAAGGGAAACTGGAAGGGCACCTGAAATCTGATGATTTCTTCGGCGTGGAAAAGAACCCGACCGCCAAACTGGTCTTTACCAAAGTAACAGCATCTGGAAAAAATTCGTACGAAGTAACCGGTAACCTGACAATCAAAGGAATTACCAATGCCGTAACTTTTGATGTATCGGTTTATGGAAGCAAGGCTACTGCTACCATGAAAGTAGATCGATCTCTATACAACGTGCGATACGGATCAGGAAGCTTCTTCGACAACCTGGGCGACAAAACCATTTATGACGAGTTCGACCTGGTTGTAGATCTGGAATTTTAGAACAGAAAAAGCAAAACGCTGAGACCCCGACTTCATCACAGTTGGGGTTTTTTAATTTTCATTTGGATTTTAGGAATTCCTTTCTATCTTTGACCATATGAAAATTAGAACAGCAAATAACTGGTGGTGGACAAACACATGGAACATGTCGTGAGTAGACCCTTATTTTTGCTGTCCAAAAAGGCTTGTCTGTCACGACAAGCCTTTTTGATTTTTATACCCTGACTGTAATTTACTTTTAACGCAAAAAGACAATGCGCTACAAATTAAAGACTTCATACAAGCAAATACTGGCAGATACCCTGACCCCGGTTAGTGTATACCTGAAAATCCGGGATCGTTTCCCTAACAGTATTCTATTGGAAAGTAGTGACTACCGGGCAAACGACAACACCTTTTCCTATATCTGCTGTAATCCTATAGCTGGTATTCAGATTGCTAATGAGATTCTGACGGAATATTTCCCGGATGGCAGTGAGCTAAAAACTGAAATTACCCCTGGCACTGATATTCCCAGGCGAATTCATGAATTCAGTCAGAAATTTGAAGTAGATAAGAACGGTTTTAAATTTATAAACAACGGCCTATTCGGATATATGGCCTACGATGCTGTGCGCTATTTCGAAGATATTGAGGTGACTAAAAAAGCCGGCGAACTGGGGATTCCGGATATCTATTATGCCGTCTACCAGAACATCATTGCCATTAATCATTTCAAGAACGAAGCCTACCTCTTTGCACACTGCTATGAATCTGAAAGCAATCTGGCCGACCTGGAACAACTGTTAAGCGTCCGCACTTTTGCTTCCTACTCCTTCGTGAAGGAAGGGCAGCCCTACTCCAATCTGAAAGATCAGGAGTATATGGAACTGGTGGAAAAGGCTAAGAAACACTGCCAGCGAGGGGACGTTTTCCAGCTGGTTTTATCACGCCGCTTTTCACAGGGATTCAAGGGGGACGAATTCAATGTATACCGGGCATTGCGTTCCATAAACCCCTCCCCCTACCTGTTTTACTTTGACTACGGTAATTTTAAGATTTTTGGCAGTTCCCCGGAGGCTCAGCTGGTAGTCCACAACGGCAAGGCAGAAATTCATCCCATTGCAGGAACATTCAAGCGAACGGGTAATGACGAAGACGATGCGCGCCTGGCCATAGCGCTTACCGAGGATGACAAGGAAAATAGTGAACATGTTATGCTGGTTGACCTTGCCAGAAACGATTTGAGCCGTCATGGAAACCTGGTGAATGTGGAGAATTACCGCGAAGTACAATATTTTTCGCACGTAATCCATTTGGTTTCCAAGGTTACCGGACAGATCAAACCGGATATTCCTACCATGAATATCGTTGCCGATACCTTTCCGGCAGGAACCCTTAGCGGGGCTCCGAAGCACATGGCCATGCAGCTGATTGAAAAATACGAGAACAATAACCGGGATTATTACGGGGGTGCTATTGGTTTTATGGCTTTTGACGGGGACTTCAACCATGCCATAATGATTCGCACCTTTCTGAGTAAGAACCACGAACTGCATTACCAGGCAGGAGCCGGATTGGTGGCTGCTTCTGATCCAAAAGCGGAACTTCAGGAAACGTATAACAAACTTGGGGCTCTGAACAGGGCTCTCGAAATGGCCGAACAGATTTAGTATGAAAAATGTTCTCGTCATAGACAACTACGATAGTTTCACCTATAACCTGGTGCATTACCTTGAGGAATTAGGTGCTAAGGTTACCGTAAAAAGGAATGACCAGCTTGAATTGTCTGAAGTAGGCCCATTTGAAAAGATCGTGCTCTCGCCTGGGCCCGGTATTCCCGATGAGGCTGGGCTGCTTAAAGAGATTATTGCGGCTTATGCATCGGAGAAAAGTATTTTCGGGGTATGTCTGGGACAACAGGCAATAGCAGAAGTGTTTGGTGGTCAGCTGATTAACCTGGACCAGGTGTACCACGGTGTTGCCACCCAAATACAGATCACTGCTGAAGACCGGATTTTTTCAGGAATACCCAGTGAAATTCCCGTGGGACGCTATCATTCCTGGGTGGTAGATCCGGACCTTCCTGAGGTCCTAGAGGGCACTTCTTATGATGATAAGGGACAATTAATGTCCCTGAGGCACAAGGAATATGATGTTCGGGCAGTGCAGTTCCATCCGGAATCAATACTGACCCCACACGGTAAACAAATATTGGAAAACTGGTTAAATCAAGAATAATGAAGGAAACGCTGAACCGGCTTATCAATCACGAAATCCTATCCAAGGAGGACGCCCGTCAAATCCTCGTGAATATGGCTAAAGGGTCCTATAATACCAGTCAGATTGCTGCTTTCCTGACCGTCTATATGATGCGCAGTGTAACCATAGAAGAATTGGAAGGTTTCCGGGATGCCTTGCTTGATCTGTGCCTGGCAGTAGATCTCTCGGAATACGACCCGGTAGACCTCTGTGGAACCGGAGGTGACGGCAAGGATACGTTTAACATTTCAACGCTGGCATCTTTTATCGCAGCCGGAGCCGGACTCAAAGTAACCAAACATGGAAACTACGGGGTGTCATCCAAATGCGGGAGCAGTAATGTCATGGAATTCCTGGGAATTAAATTCAGCAGTGAATCCGGCTTTCTGAAAAAATGCATTGAGGAGACGGGCATTTGCGTCCTGCACGCGCCCCTCTTCCACCCTGCCATGAAAAATGTAGCTCCAATTCGAAAGGAATTAGCGGTCAAAACATTTTTCAATATGCTTGGCCCTATGGTGAATCCGGCCTTCCCTAAAAACCAGATGGTGGGAGTCTTCAACCTTGAACTGGCCAGAATGTACGGATATCTCTATCAGAATACCGACAAAAAATTTACGGTCTTGCATGCCCTGGACGGATATGATGAAATATCCCTTACGGGTCCCACTAAAACCATCTCCAACCGCAATGAAGGAATCCTGCAGGCTTCGGATTTTGGAGTTGAAGAAGTGAACGCCCGGGATATTGCTGGTGGAAGTACGGTGGCCGAATCGGCACAGATGTTCCTTAACATCCTGCAGGGCAAGGGAACTGCGGCTCAGAATCATGTTGTTTGTGCCAATGCCGGGGTGGCTATCAGTACAGTAAAGGAAATAAACCCGAAAGAAGGATTTGAACAGGCTATGGAATCTTTAAAGAGTGGACGGGCTATGGATTCCCTGAAAAAATTGCAACAACTAAGCGTCTAAATGGACATTTTAGAGAAAATAGTACATGATAAAAAACAGGAGGTTGCCCTGAAAAAGGAACTTGTTTCCGTACGTAACCTTGAGCAGCAACCCCTTTTTGAGCGTAAGTCGCTCTCGCTGTCCAGTGCCCTGAAAAAATCTGGTATGGGTATCATTGCTGAACACAAAAGGCGATCCCCTTCCCGTGCTGTTATCAATAACGGACTAAGCGTTTGGGAGGTAGCAAAAGGATATCAAAATGCAGGAGCTTGTGGGATGTCTGTATTAACCGATGGGAAGTATTTCGGGGGATCTCTGGATGACCTGCTTATTGCACGGGCATCGGCAACCTTGCCTTTGTTGCGCAAGGATTTCACCATAGACGAATATCAAATTCTGGAGGCCAAAGCTCATGGGGCGGATGTAATTTTGCTCATAGCCGCTGTGCTAAGCCCGGGGCAAATCAAAATGTTCAGTGAACTGGCATCCAGCCTGGGATTGGAAGTGCTGCTTGAGGTGCATAATCAGGAGGAACTACAGCGTTCCCTGCTTCCAGGGATACAGATGCTGGGGGTAAACAACCGAAACCTGAAAACATTTGAAGTGGACCTGGATACAAGCAGAACACTGGCCGAACAGATACCTCAAGACATAGTAAAAGTGTCCGAAAGCGGAATAAGCAATCCGGCCGCCATACTTGATTTAAATGCGTATGGCTATCAGGGATTCCTCATTGGAGAAAATTTCATGAAAACCGATGATCCGGGACAATCGGCCCTTGCGTTTATTAAAAAATTGAACAGATGAAACTGAAGGTGTGCGGTATCAGGGATAATCCGGAAATGGTTGCAACCGTTTCCCCGGACTACCTGGGCTTTATATTTTGGGAGCATTCCCCGAGGTATATCAGCAAACCCCCAGAAAATGTTCCGCAGGAAATAGAAAAGGTCGGGGTTTTCGTAGATACCCCTGTGGCCGACATCCTGGAGCGGGTCAAGTCCTTTCGATTGACATTCCTGCAATTGCACGGGAGTGAAAGCCCTGAATTTTGCACGAAGCTACGGAATGAGCTCAGGGGATTATCGGCTGAGAATGGCAAAAAAATATCCCTTATCAAGGTATTTGCCGTAAAGGACGATTTTGATTTCAGTAGGCTTGAACCCTATGAAGAAGTTTGCGACTACTATCTTTTTGACACGAAAGGGAAACTGCCGGGGGGTAATGGCTATGCCTTCGACTGGAAATTGTTAGCAAACTATCCGTCTTCCAAGCCGTATTTCCTGAGTGGGGGGATTGGGCTGGATCAGGTTCCCCTCTTAATTCAGTTTATGGAATCTCAGGAATCCGTTCATTGCCATGCGCTGGACGTAAACAGCAGGTTTGAAATTGAACCGGGATTAAAGAACATACAGGAACTGCAACTATTTAAAAAATTGATCTTTGAAAACAGATAAAATGACTTACAACGTAGATGAGAAAGGGTACTATGGTGAATTCGGAGGGGCTTTCATTCCGGAAATGCTATACCCGAACACCGAGGAACTACGCAGGCAGTATATCGAAATAATGGAATCACCTGACTTTAAAAAGGAATTCCAGCAGTTATTGCGCGACTATGCGGGCAGGCCTACGCCTTTGTATTTCGCTCAGCGGCTTTCGGATAAATACAACACCAAAATCTACCTGAAAAGAGAAGACCTCTGCCATACCGGAGCTCACAAAGTCAACAATACCATCGGACAGATCTTATTGGCCCGGCGCCTGGGGAAAAACAGGATCATAGCCGAGACCGGGGCTGGACAACATGGGGTCGCCACTGCCACTGTATGTGCCCTGATGGGTATTGAATGTGTGGTATATATGGGCGAGATAGACATTGCAAGGCAGGCTCCCAATGTTGCCCGGATGAAAATGCTGGGGGCCACGGTGAAACCTGCCACTTCAGGAAGCCGCACCCTTAAGGATGCTACAAATGAAGCCATACGCGACTGGATAAATAATCCCGTAGACACCCATTACATCATAGGCTCGGTAGTAGGTCCCCATCCCTACCCGGATATGGTGGCCCGATTCCAGTCGGTAATCTCTGAAGAAGTGCAACAGCAACTTCTGGAAAAAGAGGGTACTCCAGATCCGGATTATGTAGTGGCCTGTGTTGGAGGTGGGTCCAATGCCGCTGGCCTGTACTACCATTACCTGGATAATCCTGAGGTTGGGATTATTGCGGTTGAAGCTGCGGGCAAAGGCATACATTCCGGGGAGAGTGCTGCCACATCAGCCCTTGGGAAGGTGGGCATTATCCATGGAAGCAAAACCCTGCTGATGCAGACCCAGGATGGGCAGATCACAGAACCGTATTCCATTTCGGCCGGATTGGATTATCCGGGCGTTGGTCCCATGCATGCGCACCTGTATACCTCAGGACGTGGCGAATTCATCTCCATTACCGATAAGGAAGCCATGGAGGCCGGTATAATGGTTTCTCAGTTAGAAGGGATAATACCGGCCATTGAAACTTCACATGCCTTTGCCATATTTGATCACAGGCCTTTTAATCCCGAGGATATCGTAGTGATCAATCTATCTGGTCGGGGAGATAAGGATTTGCAGACCTATATTGATTATTTTGGGCTTTAATACATATGATGAACAGGATAACTAAAAAATTACAGCAAGAGGGTAAATTACTCTCTATCTACTTTACGGCTGGCTATCCGGAATTGGAAGACACGGTTCCCATTATCAAAGCACTGGACAGGCATGGGGTAGACATGATAGAGATTGGTTTGCCATTCAGTGATCCACTGGCAGATGGACCTACCATACAGGAAAGTTCAACCGCTGCACTCCGCAATGGGATGTCAACCGAGCTCCTTTTTGAGCAACTGCAGGGAATTCGTGAGCATGTGGAACTTCCCCTGATCATCATGGGGTATTTCAATCCCGTACTGCAGTTTGGCGTTGACGCTTTCTGTGCCCGTTGTGCGGAAGTTGGTGTAGATGGCCTCATTTTACCCGATCTCCCACTGGACGTGTATCAGGAAGAATACGAAGCAATTTTTAAGAAGTACGGCTTATTGAATATGTTCCTGATCACTCCTCAGACCAGTGAGGAACGTATTCGTCAAATCGATGAAGCATCTGAAGGATTTATCTACATGGTCAGTTCAGCAAGTACCACCGGGGCCAAGTCAGGTTTTGGCCTGGAACAGCAACAATATTTTAAACGTATTTCAGGGATGCAGCTAAAACACCGGCAGATTGTAGGGTTTGGGATCAGTAATGCCAGTACCTTTGAGGAGGCCACCCGTTTTGCCAAAGGGGCCATCATCGGCTCAGCCTTTATCAAATTCCTGACCAATGAAGGAAGGGAAAATATCGGGGCCTTCGTCGAATCCATAAAAGTGCCTTCATGAAATTTCTGGATAATTGGAAACTTCTGCTCCTCTTATGTCTTACTCTGGGATTGGCACCTTTCGTGCCTGAACCGCATTTGTGGGGCAAAATTCGCTGGTTGCTTGGGGGAGGCAAAGGGATGGCGGGCATAGACTATTTTGACATCCTAATGCATGGCTTCCCTTTTGTTCTGTTAATACGTTATCTGATTTTAAAATTTTGGGGGCGAATTCGAAAGTAGAAATCCCTACATTTAAGCCGCAAAAAAATATTTGGGAATGAGAAAATACCTGGTGATTTGTATGCAGTTCTTCCTGTTCGGAATGTTTGCCCAGGAAGCAGGACAACTTCAGACGCAAGTAAGGCACACCATTGATGAAATAAGGGCCTTCGTAGCCATCCCCAATGATGCTTTGGATGCTGCTGACATCAACAGGAACATTACCTGGCTGACACAAAAATTCAGTGAAAGGGGCTTTAATACGACCGTACTGCCCACTACGGGCAAACCCCTGTTTTTTGCCGCCCTGCCAATATCCGATGAGAAGCCTACGCTTTTATTTTATATGCATTTTGACGGACAGTCTGTTGACCCTGCCAAATGGGATCAGCCCAATCCCTACGAGGTGGTATTACGGGCTCCTGCAAGCTCGGGCTGGGAAAACCGGTCCTTTGATGAACTGCAAGACAGCATACCACGGGACTGGCGGCTGTTTGGCCGGTCAACTGCAGACGATAAGGGTCCAATCGTCATGTTTCTCAATGCCATTGACCTCCTGAAAAAAAACAAGCAGGTACTCCCCTTTAATGTTAAGCTCATTCTCGACGGGGAAGAGGAACGGGGAAGTAATCCGCTCCCCCAGGCAGTCCGGGAGTACAGGGAACTGCTTGAGGCCGATTATTTAGTTATCAATGACGGACCGGTTCATGCTTCGGGATTGCCAACTGTGGTTTACGGCTGCAGGGGGATTACCAGTCTTAGTTTAACTACATACGGGCCGGTTAAACCCCAGCACAGCGGTCATTTTGGAAACTATGCTCCCAACCCGGCATTTCAATTGTCCAGATTGCTGGCAGGTATGAAAAACTCCGATGGCAAGGTAAGCATCCCGGGCTATTATGATGGTATCACCCTGGATGAAGAAACCCGTAACGTTTTAAAAAGCGTGCCCGATGATGCAAAAAAAATAAATGCCTTCCTTCAAATTGCCAGCCCAGAAAAGGTGGGTGAATTTTATCAGGAATCCCTGCAATACCCGTCCCTGAATGTGCGTGGCCTCAGTTCTGGTTGGGTTGGAGATCAGGCGCGAACCATTGTGCCTGCTACGGCCACAGCGGAGCTCGACCTGAGGTTAGTTCCCGAAACAGATGGAAATCGCTTGAAATCGCTAATTAAAGGATATATCGAGCGGCAGGGGTTTTATATTACTGATCAGGAACCTACAGCTGAGATGAGAAACAAGCACGACCTGATAATCAAGGTAACCGAGCGTGAGGTAACCGATGCATTTCGTACCCCTCTGAATGAGCCTTTTGGAAACTTTCTGGTCAGGATACTGGGTGACACGTTCAATGAAGAAGTTGTGCGAATCCGTATCATGGGTGGAACTGTCCCTATTGCCCCTTTTATCAATGAGCTTCAAATTCCCGCCTTTATTGTCCCGCTGGTTAACCCGGACAACAATCAACACAGTCCTAATGAAAATTTGAAAATCGGACAGATTGGATATGGGATTCGTACTTTTTACAAGCTGTTAAGTACCGAACTCGATGAGTAAGAATAAGAGGTGACGGGTTACTATTTGCGATAGAATCCTTTTTCGTCCAACAGGGTATTTACATTATACCAGAAGACCTT
>CAJHYA010000069.1_pt1 | contig 9771 bp, 5 predicted proteins | sample 9198611 | NCBI WGS metagenome assembly CAJHYA01 (sample SAMEA7708353, study PRJEB35096) | sediment metagenome | biome: marine neritic benthic zone biome [ENVO:01000025]; feature: sediment [ENVO:00002007]; material: shallow marine sediment [ENVO:03000034] sea grass bed [ENVO_01000059] ... | reverse complement strand
TGAGAACACCATAAATGCCACGGGTACAAGTGCCCTAGAGCTATTGCGAAAAGCTCCCGGCGTTATTGTGGACAATAATGGCGGCTTCATTGTAGAGGGAAAAAGCGGTGTACAGTTTTTTATCAATGGCAAGTTGTCGATCCTTCAGGGAGAAGATCTCACCAATTACCTGGAAAGTTTACAGGGTACGGATATAGAATTTGTGGAAATCATTACCCAGCCTTCTTCTAAATATGATGCCGCGGGAAATGCCGGGATAATCAATATTGTGCTTAAGAAGGACAAAAGTCTGGGAACAAATGGAAGCGTCCTGGCAGGGGTTACTGTGGGTGATTTTGCCCGCTATAATAGCAGTGCTTCTTTCAATACCCGGGGTAAAAAGGCAAACCTTTACGGGACCTATAGTAATCGTTTTGGGAAAAGTACCAATTTTATCAATTTGTTGCGTGAGCAAAGCGGCACCCGATTTGATGCCCGGACCACAGGTCTAAATGATCGAAACAGCAACAACATCAAGCTGGGGTACGATTTGTATGCTTCTGATAAAAGTACCTTCGGAATAATTCTGGATGGCAATTTCAACAACAGTTTTGGTGAAAGCAATTCAAGGACGCCCGTACGACCCATAGGAAATACCCAGCCCGATAGTGTCCTGGTTGCCAATAACCGAACCTCCAATACCTCCTATAATCTGAACGGGAATCTTAATTACCGCTATCAGGACACCCTGGGCTACCTGGTGAATGTGGATCTCGATTTTGGCAGATACAACAGTGACCGGGAAGCATTTCAGCCCAATTCCTATTTCAACGGTTCTGAAACGGAGTTGATCTCCGAACGGATTACAGAACAGATTACCCCTATAGACATTGATATCATCACCTTTAAAACGGATTATGAACAAAACCTCTGGAAAGGAAAACTTGCACTGGGAATCAAGTTCTCTTATGTGGATACGGACAATGTGTTTGATTTTTACAACCTGATTGGAAATGAATTTATACTGGATATGGAACAGAGTAATCGCTTCCTCTACACAGAGAAGATCAATGCGGCCTATTTTAATTTCAACAGGAGATGGAAAAAATGGAATCTCCAATTCGGTTTGCGCATGGAAAATACCATTTCCGATGGAAGATTGCTCAGTGCCCAGGTAAATGGCAATGACAGGGTGGAACGCAATTATGTAAATTTCTTTCCCTCAGGAGGCCTTACCTACCAGCTTAACAGGAAAAACCAGTTTGCTCTGGTCTACAGTAAGCGCATACAGCGCCCGAACTATGCTTCATTGAATCCGTTTGAATACAAAATCGACGAGCTGTCATTTAGTAAAGGAAACCCTTTTCTTCAGCCGCAGTACACAGACAACATTAAAATCTCCCACACATATAATTACAGGCTTACAACCTCGATCAGCTACTCATACATTTCGGATTTCTTTGCACGTGTTACGGTGGCCGAAGGCGATTCCCGAAATTTCCTAACTACCCTGAACGTAGCGGATCAGGAGATAATCAACCTGGGAATATCCTATCCCAAACAAATCAATGACTGGTGGAACCTTTATCTCAGTGTAAACGCCTATTCCAGTTCGTATAAGGCCACTAGTCCGGAGTTCTTACCCGTATCTCAGGAAACTTTGAGCCTATATGCGCAAAACACCATTAGTTTTTCAAGCGGATTACGTATGGAGATATCCGGCTGGTATAGTTCCCCTTCCATTTGGGGCGGTACGTACCAGACCAGATCCCTGGGTTCTCTTAACCTTGCCTTTCAGAAGAAATATTTTGGTGACCGCCTAACCGCAAGATTGTCTTTTAATGATATCCTGTATACCGTGCCCTGGAGAGGTACTACCCAGTTTGGGGATCTGTTTATTGACGGAAGCGGGGGGAGTGATAGCAGGCAGGTAGCCTTTAGTCTGAATTACAATTTCGGCCGAAGTGAAATCAAAAAAGCAAGGCGTCGCAAAACCGGTCTGGAAGATGAGAAAAGCAGGATTGAAAACTAGCATAAACCGATACTTGCCAACTTCCTTGTTAATAAGCAATTAAGTTTTTAGCAACCTCAGGGTGGGGCATAAAAATAAGGACTATCTTTGCGGGCTCAAATACAGTTTATGTCCAATACAAAGAACGTTGCGATCATTGCCCACGTAGATCATGGAAAGACCACCTTGGTGGATAAGATCCTGCATTTCTGCCAGTTATTTCGCGAAAATGAAAAAACCGGGGAGTTAATCCTGGACAACAACGACCTGGAACGGGAACGAGGAATCACCATCGTCTCAAAGAATGTTTCAGTCAATTACAAGGATACCAAGATCAATATTATTGACACCCCCGGACACGCCGATTTTGGGGGAGAGGTAGAGCGCGTTCTGAATATGGCCGACGGGGTACTCCTGCTGGTTGATGCCTTTGAGGGCCCTATGCCACAAACCCGGTTTGTCTTGCAGAAAGCCCTGGAAATGGGTTTAAAACCCTGTGTGGTCATCAATAAAGTAGACAAGGAGAACTGTACGCCGGAGGAAGTACATGAGAAGGTTTTTGACCTCATGTACGAACTAGGCGCCGAAGAATGGCAACTTGATTTTCCGGTCGTTTATGGTTCGGCAAAAAATAACTGGATGAGCGAGGATTGGCAGCAAGAGACTACTTCCATTGAACCCTTGCTGGAAATGGTGCTTGAGCACATCCCGAGCTTTCATGCCATTCCCGGGAGTACGCAGATGCTGATCACATCCCTGGACTACTCTTCCTTTACGGGAAGGATAGCGATTGGGCGACTACAACGTGGCTCACTGGTTGAAGGACAACAGGTTTCCCTTGTGAAAAGGGATGGGAAAGTGGTTAAATCCAAAGTAAAGGAACTCTTTACGTTTGAAGGCCTTGGCCGTAAAAAGGCAACGGAGATAGTTGCCGGAGATATTTGTGCCATAACCGGACTTGAGGGATTCGAAATCGGGGATACCCTTGCTGATGCAGAGGCTCCGGAGGCTTTACAAACCATAGCTATCGACGAGCCCACCATGAGCATGCTGTTTACAATCAACGACAGTCCGTTTTTCGGTAAGGATGGGAAGTTCGTTACTTCCAGGCACCTGAAGGAAAGGCTGGAAAAAGAATTGGAAAAAAACCTTGCCCTGCGGGTTGAGGAAACCGATAGTGCGGATAAATTCATGGTATATGGCAGGGGGGTTTTGCACCTTTCTGTATTGATTGAAACCATGCGCAGGGAAGGGTATGAGCTGCAGATCGGACAGCCACAGGTGATCATTAAGGAAATGGATGGGGTTACCTGTGAACCTGTGGAACAATTAACAATAGACCTGCCTGAAAGTGTTTCCGGTAAGGCTGTTGAAATGGTTTCTATACGGAAGGGAGAATTGATAAGCATGGAAGCCAAAGGCGACCGTATGATTTGCGAATTCATGATCCCGTCCAGGGGTATCATCGGTCTTAGGAACCTTCTGCTTACCGCAACCGCCGGTGAGGCCATCATGACGCACCGCTTTCGGGAATACCAGCCCTTTAAGGGAGACATCCCGCAAAGGATCAACGGCTCTCTGGTGTCTATGGAAAACGGGAAGGCCATTCCTTATTCTATTGACAAGCTACAGGAACGGGGCCGCTTCTTTATCGATCCCGGAGAGGATATCTATGAGGGTCAGGTTATAGGCGAAAACTCCAGAGGTGATGATATGGTGGTCAATGTCACCAAGACTAAAAAACTGTCCAATGTAAGGGCGGCGGGATCTGATGACAAAGCCAGGATAGCACCGGCCATTAAGTTTTCACTTGAGGAGGCACTGGAATATATTCAGAAAGACGAATATGTGGAGGTCACCCCGGCACATCTCAGGCTAAGGAAGGTCTACCTCAGGGAGGTTGATCGCAAACGCAATAAGGTTACTTAGGTTCAGTCTTTTGGAACTTCATGCAGGGCTGCAGCGGCGGCTCCGATAATGCCGGCATGGTTACGCAATTCTGCCGGAATCACCGGGGTATCAATGGTGATATATTCCTTAAACTGGTCGAAATCCTTTGAGGTACCTCCTCCCAGGATGATCAGATCCGGGCATACCAGAAGTTCAACGAGCTCCAGAAAAACATTAAATCGCTTTCCCCATTTTTTATAGGATAGGCCTTCCCGCTCCTTGGCTGAGGCAGCAGCCCAGGTTTCAATTTTGTCATATTTCTTATAGGGTATCTGGCCCAGCTCAAAATTAGGAATCAGCTCGCCATTGAAAAATGCTCCGCTACCCAGTCCGGTTCCAATGGTGATCATGATTACAAAGCCTTCCTGGCCTTTGCCCACCCCATAATTCATAGTGGCATAGCCTGCTGCACCGGCATCGTTGATAACGGCAACCGGCAATCCCGTGGCTTCGCTGAAAAGCTCTTTTACATTTACATTCATCCAGCTTTTGTGCAAATTCCCGGGGGACTTGCATACGCCGTGTTTTATTATGGTTGGGAAGCCAACTCCCACTGGGCCTTTATGATTGAAATGTTCTACGATCTGCTTCACAACCGCCGCCATCTTTTCAGGTTTTCGTGAGGTTGGGGTGGGAATCCTGAATCTTTTGGTAAGCATTTCTCCGCTTTCGGAGTCTACGATAGCCCCTTTCATTCCAGTACCCCCGATATCAATTCCGAGTACATCCATTAAAATCTAGTCTAGTTTGGTTTGATTTATTTTCAGTGGTGATAAATGTAACAAAAAGCCACTACAATTCGCCAACCATCTTTAGATGTTGAAAAACGGCCTGAGCGGCTTCAGATACCTTATGCCTTTCTGTATAAGCTATCCAGGCCACTTCTTCTATTTCCGACTGAGGTTGCAAGGCTCCCGTATAATTGGCGTTGTAGCAGCGTAAACGGACCAGCACGCCTTCGGGTTGGCTATCGGCCTTTGCCTCAAAGTTTCCAATGAGTTGCGCGCTCTCAGCAATAAGAGTTACACTGAGTTCTTCCTTTATTTCCCGTATAAGAGCTTGAACATCTGATTCTCCGGCCTCACGTTTACCCCCGGGCAAATAGAACAATTCCTTGCCTTTGCTGCGCACACAGAGCACTTTATTGTCCTTTACTCTGACCCAGGCGATTTTATCGATCAGATCAGCACTGGGTTCCACATAATAGTCTATCGAATTCAGGCTGTGATTGGGGTCGATAAGGTCCAGGATTTTATCAATCAGGCGTCCAAAACCGGTCAAGGTGCCTAAAACCCGGTTACGCCCGAGGGCACTGGAGATGGTCTCATCACGGTTGCCAAATTTATATCCACCCTTTTTGATCCAGAGCAGGTTGAGCAGGTGTTGCATAATAACGTTCCCCAACTGGTCTATGGAAATGGCAATTTTTAAGGTAAATTCTCCCAGGCCTGAGAGTCCACCAGTAAACAGCTTATAAAACAAGCCGTAGATAAACCCCAGGGGTCCTGTAACGATAAGGAGAAACACGGAAATAAAGAATAGCAGTAGGCCAATGATTGGGCTGGCTTTTTTTGCCTTTTGGTTCTCCTGTTTTCTGAATAACACGTAAGAATGCTTGTTAAACGGCCTTCTGAACTACTTCAAATACCCTGGAGCCTTCGCATTTCAGGGTTTTAGCCGGGTATTTTAAAATAAGGGCATAGTCGTGCGTAGCCATAACGATGGTGCGCCCGGTTTGATTGATCTCCTGAAGTACCTTCATTACTTCCACACTGGTCTGGGGGTCCAGGTTGCCGGTAGGTTCATCCGCCAGAATAAGCTCCGGATCGTTCAACAGTGCCCTGGCAATTGCTATACGCTGTTGTTCACCTCCGGAGAGCTCGTGCGGAAATTTGAAACCTTTGGTTTTCATCCCCACCTTATCCAGGACTTTTTCAATCTGCACATCCATTTCAGCAGGATCCTTCCAACCCGTTGCCTTCAATACAAAGCGCAGGTTTTTATTTACATTACGATCCGGGAGCAGTTTAAAATCCTGGAATACGATACCGAGTTTTCTCCGCAGATAAGGAATTTGTTTTTCAGGAAGGGATTTCAGATCAAAACCAACTATATGGCCCTCACCTTCCTTCAAGGGAAGGTCGGCATAAAGTGTCTTCATAAAACTGCTTTTACCACTTCCCGTTTTACCAATTAGATATACAAACGCCCCTTTTTTAACTTCCAGATTGATGTCCTGCAGGATCATGTTCTCCTGTTGGTAGACTCCAACATCCTTGAGACTGAGTATGCTTTCCGCCATGTGTGTAATTGTTGATATAAAAGTAATAAGTTCAGTAAGAATACAACTGTCCACTTTTGAAAATTCTTTTAATTCAATCCCTGATATACTGGAATTCTATATTTCCCGTTATAAGGGGTAATACGGGAAAATTTAAGTGTTGAACACACAATGAAAATGAAAAATACCGCAGCTTTCCTATGCCTTTGGGTGTTGGCTACAACGGCTTTATCCCAGGAGTCCAGGATCTATACTCACGAACAAAAACGTTACCAGGAGGCTCTGGCACTGTACAATCATAGGCAGTACCAGGCAGCACAATCCATTTTTCAGGAGGTTAAAGCCACTACTCAGGATTTGGAAACCGAGGCGAACAGCGCATATTATGTAGCTAATGCAGCGGTGCGTCTGAATCAGTTGGGCGCTGACCGACTGATGGAAGATTTCGTCGCCCGATATCCCACTTCCACGAAACGGAATTCAGCCTTTATGGATGTTGCTGATTACTATTTTGAGAACGGGAAATACCCCTATGCGCTCAAATGGTATCGCAAAGTAGAGCAGGGTGCAATGGCGCCCAAAGATCGGGATCGCTTCAATTTTAATCTGGGATATGCACTATATGCGTCCAAAAAACCCAAGGAAGCTGAACCTTACCTCAATCGGGTCGTGAATTCACCGGAATACGGATCACAGGCCCAGTATTATCTTGGGTATATAGCTTACCAGCAGGATGACTATGAACGGGCTAACGAACGGTTTGATCAGATTACTGACCAGGAATTACTGAATGAAAAGCTTTCCTATTACCAGGCAGATATGAATTTCAAGCTTGGTAATTTCCAGGAGGCGATCGACCTGGCTGTCAAACAGCTCGATAAAGCCAATCGAAACGAACTTTCGGAACTAAATAAGATTATAGGAGAAAGTTATTTCAATCTTGCCCAGTACAGTACCGCTATTCCCTATTTGGAAGCCTACAAAGGAAAGCGCGGCAGATGGAGTAATACGGATTACTACCTGCTTGGATATTGTTACTACAAGCAGGAAGATTATGCCAATGCCATCCAACAATTCAACAAGATCATCGGAGGAACCAACAGCGTGTCCCAAAACGCCTATTATCATTTGGCGGAATGCTATCTGAAGCTCGACAAAAAATCAGAAGCCCTGAACGCCTTTCGAAATGCGGCACAGATGGATTTCAGCGAGGAAATTTCCAGAGATGCTTCTCTGAATTATGCCAGACTAAGTTATGAGATCGGGAACCCTTATGAACCGGTACCGGAAGTGCTTCGGAGGTATCTGGCAGATTATCCCGGAGACGAATATAAGACAGAGATTCAGGATTTATTGGTGAACTCATACATTACCTCTCGCAATTTTCAGGGTGCCCTTGAGCTCCTTGAGGCCAATCGCGAATATGCCAGTAAAGCCACTTACCAGCAAGTAGCTTTTTATCGCGGGGTGGAATTGTTCCTGGAGCGAGATTATTCAGGGGCATTGAACCACTTTGATAAGTCGGTTAAAACAGCTGAAGATCAATTATACCTTGCCCGGGCACTGTATTGGAGGGCAGAATCGTCCTACCTCCTGAACCGCTTTGAGGAAGCCCGAATGGGATTCATGGAATTTCTTGCCAATCCCACAGCACGATCCACAGAAGAATACGCCAATGTTCAATACCAGCTGGGGTATACGAGTTTTAAACTCAAGGACTACGGGCGTGCCATAGATCACTTCAGGCAGTTTGTTGCCGGGCAGGACAGCGGGGAACTTAGAAACGATGCCCTGTTGAGATTGGGTGACGGTTATTTTGTATCGCGGCAATATCAGCCGGCCATAGCTGCCTATGATCAGGTGATTCAATCCGGAAGCAAGGAAAGGGATTACGCCGCCTATCAGAAGGCCATGAGTTATGGATTTGTAGGGAGATCAGCAGACAAGATTCAGGAATTAAACCGCTTCGTGGACCGTTATTCACGATCATCGCTTCGGGATGATGCGTTGTTTGAACTGGGCAGTACTTATGTCAAAGAGAATGAACAGCAGTTAGGACTAAATTCCTATGACCGCTTAATTAATGAATACAAAAGGAGTCCGTTTGTAGCCCGGGCACTATTAAGACAGGGGCTTGTATTTTATAATGGAAACCAAAATGAAGAAGCCCTTACCAAGTTCAGGAAAGTGGTAGCTGAACATCCCAGGAGTCAGGAGGCCCGTCAGGCTGTTGCCACGGCCAAGCTCATCTATGTGGATATGGGACGTGTAGCAGAATACGCCAGTTGGGTGAAGGGGATTGATTTCGTTGAGGTGACCGATGCAGAACTGGATAATGCCACATTTGAGTCGGCTGAAAAACAAAGAATCGAAGGTAAGACCGCGGCTGCTATTCGGGGGTATGTCAACTATCTGCGAGACTTCCCACAAGGTCTGCATGCACTGGAAGTGAACTTTAATCTTGCGCAGTTGTATTACGCACAGGAAAACTGGGAGGCTGCCCTGCCTAATTACCAATTCGTTGCCAATACCGGAGCCAATCAATATTCTGAACAGGCACTTACCCGCAGCTGTGAATTGTTGCTTAAGACAGGACAAAATAATGAGGCTATCCCTTATTTGGTGCGCCTGGAAAATGCCGCGCAGATCCAACAGAACAAGACTTTTGCTCAGTCTAATCTCATGAAGATTTACTATGAACAGGGGGATTATACGAAAACCCTGGATTATGCGGATAAGGTGCTCGCTGCCGGGGACCTGGATAACAGGATTCGTAGTGATGCCAAGATAATGATTGCCAGGTCTGCCATAAAAACCAATAACGAAACCCTGGCCGAGACCGCATATCGGGAAGTGTTGCCTATTGCTACGGGTGAACTAGCAGCCGAGGCCCTGTATTACGATGCGTATTTCAAGGAAAAAGCCGGGGATTATGAAGGCTCAAATGCTGCGGTACAAAAGCTGGCCAAGTCCTATTCCGCTTACAAGGAATGGGGAGGTAGAGGGCTTATCATCATGGCCCGAAATTACTATGCGCTGGAGGATGCGTATCAGGCTACCTATATTTTGGAAAGTATAAAGGTAAACTTCAAGGAGTTCCCGGAGATCGTGGAGGAGGCATCCAATGAGCTCAAACGGATAAAACTGCTCGAAGCGGAACGAAATTCATCAATTGATCCCGAGGGAAACTAAAAGCGAATATATCATGAACATAAGAAAGATGTCCCTGTGGTTATTTGGTTTTATGGGAATACTCATTGCAAATGGGCAGGAAACAGAGATTGGAACGGAAACGGTTACGGTGGTAAAACCGTATTCGCCCACAGTTTCGGATGTTTTTAAGATCAAATCTGTCCCTGGACTGGACGATTCCATAGTAGTGCAAAAAAAGAAGATCAATTACAGCATTTTTTCAGTGCCTGTTGCTTCTACTTTTACGCCTGCAAAAGGAAGCGCTGCTGCTGTTCAAAAATCAAAACCGGAAAAGTTATTTAATTCCTATGCTTCCGTAGCCCTGGGTAATTTTAACAATGCCCTGGTAGATTTTTAC
>CAJHYA010000222.1_pt1 | contig 9831 bp, 4 predicted proteins | sample 9198611 | NCBI WGS metagenome assembly CAJHYA01 (sample SAMEA7708353, study PRJEB35096) | sediment metagenome | biome: marine neritic benthic zone biome [ENVO:01000025]; feature: sediment [ENVO:00002007]; material: shallow marine sediment [ENVO:03000034] sea grass bed [ENVO_01000059] ... | reverse complement strand
GGGAGAACAGCTGGAGGTGGATGCTCGGAGTCGAAGCTATTCCGGCTACCATCTACTTCTTATCCTTGTTTAGTGTACCCAAGAGCCCGAGGTGGCTGATTATGAAACTTAACAAGGTGAAATTAGCGCGCAAGATTTTGGCGAAAATAGGAGGGGAAGAATACGCTGAAATCACCGTGGCTGAAATTCAGCGGGGTCTGGCAGCAAAAGAGGACAAAGGTCGGCTTTCCGATCTCTTCCAAAGTAAGTATGGCACCATAATGACCATAGCTTTGGGTATTGCCTTCTTCCAGCAAATTACGGGCATAAACGCCATATTTTACTATGCGCCTACCATCTTTGAACAGGCGGGAGGAAGTACGGATTCCTCATTTTTGCAGGCTATTGTAGTGGGCCTTACCAATCTGGTATTTACGCTGGTGGCCATATGGTTGATCGATAAGCTGGGACGAAAACCTTTATTGTTAATTGGAACCAGTTTTATGACCATAGCCTTGCTCATGGCTACCCTGGCATTTAACAATGCCACCTATGACTTTGACCAGAGTTCTTTAGACAAAATCAGCCAACCTGAAATAAAAGAATCCCTCACTTATCTGGATGGACAAACCTTTTCAAGTCAGTCAGAACTGTTTGAAGAAGTTCAGGACAAACTCGATGAGGCACAATTTCTGGATTTTAAGAGAAATCAGATCACCAATTTCATCAGTGTGAATGCAACACTGGTATTGGTGGCGATTCTCCTCTACGTAGCGGCATTTGCGATATCTCTGGGCCCTGTAATGTGGACGCTAATATCCGAGGTGTTTCCAAGCAAGATCAAGGGCATTGCCATTTCGGTAGTGGGCTTTTTCAACTCCCTGGTGAGTTTTTCCGTAACGCAGATTTTCCCCTGGGAGTTAACCAATCTGGGGCCTACCACTACGTTTGCCCTCTATGCATTGCTTTCATTCCTGGCCATACTCTTTGTCTACAGGTATATTATAGAAACTAAAGGCAAGACCCTGGAGCAGGTTGAAGAATTATTAATCCGACCCTGATCGGACCTAAATCAAAATATATACGGATTTTAAATTCATGGACGAGAACAAATCAAATGGAGCGAAATTAACTCGCGTAAAGATAGACGGAGAATCGTTTTATAAAATAGCGAACAGTGATACCCTCCGACCATTTTTTATGAGCATTGTAAGTGATTCCAATCACTGGATGTTTATTTCCAGCAATGGGGGACTTACTGCCGGACGAAAAAATGCGCAATTCTCGCTGTTCCCTTATTATACGGATGATAAATTAACCGAATCAACGGAAGTAACCGGAAGTAAGACCATTTTCAGGGTCGATCGAAACGGGGCTACCTCCTTATGGGAACCCTTTTCGGACCGACTCTACGGGATTTTTAACATTACCCGAAACCTCTATAAAAGTATATATGGCAACAAGATCCGGTTTGAAGAGATCAACCACGATCTAAATCTAACGTATAGCTACCAGTGGAATTCCAGTAATGTCTATGGTTTCGTTAGAAAATCTTCACTTAAAAATAACGGCAAAAATGCAGTAAGTGTAGAACTTGTTGATGGTATTCAGAATATCCTGCCCTATGGTGTGGGCAGTGATCTGCAAAACAGGCAAAGTAACCTGGTGGATGCCTACAAGAGGAGTGAACTCCTTAAAAGCTCGGGCCTGGGCATATATGCCCTGAGCGCCATTATCGTCGATAAGGCAGAGCCCAGTGAAGCACTTAAAGCCAATATTGCATGGTCTTTAGGAATGCAAGGCGCTAACCGGCTCCTGTCTTCGCTTCAACTGAACCAATTCCGAAAAGGGATGCCCCTGCATGCAGAGACCGATGTCAAAGCCGAAAAAGGTGCATATCTGCTACATACGAGCATACAGCTGGCTTCTGAAGAAGAGAAGGAGTGGATGATCGCGGCGAACGTAAACCAGGATCATGCAGCAATAGCCGAAATATCGAAGACCATCAGGGAAGACGATGGACTCTGGCAAAAGGTGGATCAGGATATAACCCTGGGCACCGAACAGCTTATTAAATTGAATGCGGCTTCCGATGGGTTGCAGCTAACGCAAGACCAGCTTCGGGACACCCGTCATTTTTCAAATACGCTGTTTAATATCATGAGGGGCGGGATCTTTGACGATAATTATCAAATTGAAAAATGGGATTTCAAAAAGTACCTGCGAAAGGCCAATAAGGAGGTTTATCAGCAGTTTGAAAAAGCAGTTGAAGCCTTGCCTGAGGTGTTTTCACTGGCACAGCTCAAAGAATTATCCGATAAAAATACCGACAAGGATTTCAGGCGACTGTGTCTGGAGTATATGCCGTTAAAGTTCAGCAGGCGCCACGGAGACCCCAGCCGGCCCTGGAACGTATTTTCTATTAACACACGTGACGAAACGGATGGTTCTAAAATCCTGGATTATGAAGGGAACTGGCGGGATATTTTCCAAAACTGGGAAGCCCTGGCGCTTTCCTATCCCAGTTTTATAGATAGTATGATCCACAAGTTTCTTAACGCTACTACCTTTGATGGATATAACCCTTACCGGGTAACTAAGGATGGGTTCGACTGGGAGATTATTGAACCAGATGACCCCTGGTCCTATATTGGCTATTGGGGGGATCATCAGTTGATTTATTTGCTGAAATTCCTGGAATATGCCGAAGATCTGGCTCCGGGCCAACTCGAGAGCTATTTTGACCAGGATATTTTCGTCTATGCCAATGTTCCCTACAAGATCAAAGGCTATAAGGACCTGCTTCGCGACCCAAAGGACACCATCGTATTTGATGATGCTCTTGACCACGCCATCCGACAAAAAAGGGCACAGCTAGGAGCTGACGGCGCATTGCTTTGTAACGCTGCAGGATCCATATACCGGGTAAACTTTGTAGAAAAAATACTGGCCACTGTTTTGGCTAAGATATCCAATCTCATCCCGGAAGGGGGGATATGGATGAATACACAACGTCCGGAATGGAATGATGCCAATAATGCCCTGGTGGGTAATGGTGTTTCCATGGTTACCCTCTATTACCTAAGGCGGTTCCTGGACTTCCTCAAGGGTTTGTTGTCTAAAACAGAGACTGGAAAAGTATCGGTTTCAGTTGAACTTCTTGGCTTCTTCAAAGCGGTTTTAAAGACTTTTGAAAAACATCGTTCCCTTTTGGATGGAAAAATCAATGATACGGATCGCAAACGTATTCTGGATGGGCTGGGGGAGGCTGGCAGTGATTTCAGGCAACGCATTTACGAGCATGACTTTTCAGGCAATAAGGATGAATTGACCTTACAGGATTTGCAAAAATTGATCGATCTAGGTTTGGAATATTGCGAACATGCGATCAGAGCCAACAGGAGAGAAGATAAGCTTTATCATGCCTATAACCTGATGACGGTAGAAAACGAGGAAGAAGTTTCCATTTCCTATCTCAGTGAAATGCTGGAAGGACAGGTTGCAGCGCTTAGTTCGGGTTACTTAACTTCAAAGGAGGCCCTGGACCTTTTGGACGGTTTAAAGGCTAGTGATCTGTTCAGGGAAGATCAATACAGCTATTTGCTTTATCCTAACAATGACTTGCCGCTTTTTGCTGATAAAAACAACATACCAGCCAGGGCGATTTCCCATTCCGATCTTCTAAGTGAATTACTGGAAAAAGGGAATACACAAATAATTGAAAAAGATATAAATGGAAAGTTTCACTTCAATGGAAACTTTAAAAATGCTAACGACCTTAAAGAAGCCTTAAATACCCTGGATTCCGCTGTAACTAAATCCCTTTCTGAGGATCAAAAGAAAGATGTATTAAAGGTATTTGAATCCGTCTTTAATCACAAAGCATTCACAGGTAGATCGGGTACTTTCTTTGGATATGAAGGGCTGGGTTCTATCTACTGGCATATGGTTTCCAAATTATTACTTGCTGTACAGGAGGTATGTCTAAAAGCCGTCTCTGAACAAACAGATCCCGAAACCGTTGGCAGGTTGTTGGAGCATTATTACGAAATCAATGCGGGAATTGGGGTACATAAATCTCCGGCCCTGTATGGGGCATTCCCCACAGATCCATATTCTCATACACCCCAGGGAAAAGGAGCTCAACAACCGGGGATGACCGGACAGGTGAAAGAAGATGTTTTATGCCGGTTTGGCGAACTGGGTGTATTCGTGCGGGAAGGGAAGCTGTGTTTTGACCCTTGTCTGCTACGAAAGGATGAGTTCCTGACAGAGGTAAAAACATTCACCTATACCAATCTTGAAGATAAGCAAATACAAATGCAACTGGAGGCGGGTTCACTGGCCTTTACGTATTGTCAGGTACCTGTGGTCTATCAGTTGGCTGCTTCGGAAGGCATGGAGATTACCTTTAGTGATGGTACGAATGCAAAACTGGACAGTCGTGAATTAGCGGCAGACATCAGTCAAAAGATATTTGAAAGAACGGGTGAGGTTTCGAGTATTAAACTCCACCTGAAAGTAGATGTATTGAGATAACATTAATGTTTCAGGCAGTTATATGCCTGATTACCATATAAATAAATATAGAATATAAGAATGAGGCATAAAAACTGCCCAAGTGGCACTGGTAAAAAAAGTAACACGTATGAAATCAGTAAAAGAAATACTTCTAATGGTCGTTATCTTGATAGGAGTTATTTCCTGTAAGGAGGAAAAACGAACCGAAACAGAAGATCAAAAACAAAGCAATAAAGAAGTGACTGCAAAGGATATTTTAGGAAATCCCGAATATGTAGCTATATCCTATGGTGGATATCGGGCAACTTCCAGGGAGGTACAACCTACTTTGGAAGAACTTGAAGACGATATGAAGATTTTGAACGCCCTCGGCATTAAGGTGATACGGACCTATAACGTACAACTGGCTCAGGCATCCAACATCTTAAAAGTCATTCGAAAGATGAAAAAAACAGATCCTGATTTTGAGATGTATGTAATGCTGGGTGCCTGGATCGATTGCAAAAATGCCTGGACAGACCAGGCACCGGATCATAATTTGGAAAGTGAACAAAATGAGGAAGAAATTGCAAGGGCGGTGGCCTTGGCAAACGAATATCCGGATATTGTTAAAGTCCTGGCTGTAGGCAATGAGGCGATGGTTCGCTGGGCCGAAAGCTACTATGTACAACCTAAGGTAATCCTTAAATGGGTAAATCGTTTACAGGACCTTAAAAAGGCAGGAAAGTTACCATTGGATTTATGGATTACCAGTTCGGATGATTTTGCGTCCTGGGGTGGGGGAGATGACAGCTACCATACCGAAGATCTGGAGCGTCTGGTCAAGGCTGTTGACTACATTTCCATGCACACCTACCCTTACCACTACTCACATTACGTTCCGGAATTTTGGTTGATACCGGAAGAAGAGGAATCCCTGTCTGAAATGGAGAAGATAGATGCTGCGATGCTGCGTGCTAAGGAAATGGCCATATCAAAATATGATTCCGTTTCCAATTATGTGAAAAGCCTCGGTGTAGACAAACCCATTCATATTGGGGAAACGGGATGGGCAAGCATTTCCAGTGGTTATTATGGACCTAATGGCTCTAAAGCTACGGATGAATACAAGCAGGCTGCCTATCACAGGCATATGCGTGAATGGACAGATGCGGCAGGTATAGCGTGCTTTTATTTTGAAGCATTTAACGAGCCCTGGAAGGATGCGCACAATAAAAAGGGATCAGAGAACCATTTTGGATTGTTTACGGTGGATGGGCAGGCCAAATACGCCCTTTGGGAAATGGTGGACCAGGGTGTTTTTGACGGCTTAACCCGGAATGGTAAGCCTATTACCAAAACCTATGGCGGAGATAAGGAGGCCATGATGCAGGATGTACTGGTGCCCCCAACCAAAAGGGAACAGGCTGTGGCGCATTAATTCCTGGATTGGTCATTTGGATCAACGAAAAAGACACGAAAATGAAAAAACTAACTAACTCACTAATCATTGCTGCTTTGACACTTGTTTCCTGTTCTTCAGAAAAAGAATTGGTTGTAGAAGCATATGAAACTTCTGCATCTGGAAATAAATTAAGTCCGGTTACCGAATTCGAATCTAAGGGTGAGGTATCTCAAATTGCATTGCTGCCTGATCAGGAATTCCAAACCATAACTGGATTTGGAGGTTCGTTTACGGAAGCTTCAGCGTACTTGTTGAACCAATTGGGACCGGAAAATCGCAAAAAAGTAATTGACGCGTATTTTGGACCAGAGGGTGCCCGGTATTCGCTGACCCGAACACATATGAATTCCTGTGACTTTTCCCTGAGTAACTACTCCTATGTTCCTGTGGAAGGCGATGTTGAATTGAAAAGTTTTTCCATAGCGGAAGACCAGGACGATATTATTCCCATGATCAGGGAAGCTATGGCCGTTTCAGAAGATGGTTTTAAGATTATGGCATCTCCCTGGACAGCCCCGCCCTGGATGAAGGACAATAAGGACTGGAGAGGTGGAAAGTTGCTGCCCGAGTATTATGACAGCTGGGCCCTTTTCTTCTCAAAATACATTGATGCTTACCATGCTGAAGGGATCGATATTTGGGGGTTTACGGTTGAAAATGAACCTCTGGGGAACGATAACAACTGGGAAAGTATGCACTTCACGCCCCAGGAAATGACGGATTTTGTCAAAAATCATTTGGGTCCGCGTCTGGAAGCCGACGGACATGATGTAAAAATTCTAGGATACGACCAAAACCGGGGGGATGAACTAAAGGAATGGGTGGAGACCATGTTCCAGGACGAAGCCTCACGTAAGTATTTTGATGGTACGGCGGTGCACTGGTATGCCAGTACCTTTGACTGGTTTCCAGAAAACTTGCAAATGGCCCATGAGATCGCACCTGACAAGCACATCATCCAATCGGAGGCCTGTGTGGATGCGGAAGTGCCTAAGTGGCAGGATGATCCGTGGTATTGGTCAAAAGAAGCCACCGACTGGGGCTGGGACTGGGCACCAGAAAAAGACAAACACCTTCACCCTAAATATGTACCTGTGTATCGCTATGCCCGGGATATAATCGGCTGTTTAAACAACTGGGTAGATGGCTGGGTTGACTGGAATATGGTTCTAGACCGGCAGGGCGGACCCAACTGGTTCGAAAACTGGTGTGTGGCACCCGTGATTGTAGATCCAGAACTGGACGAGGTCTATTTTACACCCCTGTATTATACGCTCTCGCATTTTAGTCGTTTTATTCGCCCTGGAGCCGTACGAATTGGATATGAGAGTTCAGACGATTCCCTTATGGTCACGGCCGCGGAAAATCCTGATGGTTCCATAGCAATTGTTATCTTGAACCAGGAAGAGGATGTGAAGCATTTTGCGCTTTCATTGGGAGAGGAGACCTCGAAAAACATAGCGATAAGTGGTCAGGCAATACAAACGCTGATCATTCCTTCAAAAAAAGAAATAACTGAAACCAACTAACTAATACGCGTAAATTATGTCTACTTACAAAACCGCAGCAAAAGATAAGGTGCCGATTACCCAGAAGGCGGCATTTGGAGCAGGTCATTTTGTCCTCAACCTTTTACCGGGGGCTTTAGGGTTTTTTATGTTCTTCTTGCTTACGGCATTCGGAATGGACCCCTTTCTGGCCGGATTACTGGGGGGTTTACCTCGTATTTTCGATGCCATTACCGATCCCATTATGGGATTCATCTCAGACAACACCAAATCAAAGTGGGGTCGAAGAAGGCCATATATTTTTATTGGTGCAATTGCGAGCGGGTTGTTGTTTGCGGCGTTGTGGCAGTTGGATGCAGAAAATGGTCAAACCTATAACTTCTGGTATTTCCTGATCCTGTCCCTTATTTTCCTGATTGGGAATACCATGTATGCCACCCCATTGGTTGGGCTGGGCTACGAAATGACATCGGATTATAACGAACGTACGCGTTTAATGGCATTTGCGAATACCATGGGCCAGATTGCCTGGATGATCGTTCCCTGGTTCTGGGTGATCATTGCCGATCCCGATATCTTCGCAGATCAGGCGGTTGGCGTCAGGCGGCTATCCACCATTGTTGCCGGAGCTTGTATCGTATTAGGAGTGCTGCCCGCGCTCTTTTGCAGGGGAATAGATTCTTCCCATATGGAAAACAGGAAGGAACTTTCCTTAAAGTCACTTGCATCCAATTTAAAAGATCTGTTTAAAGGTATTGTACAGGTGTCCAAGAACAAACCCTTTATGAAACTCTGCGGGGCCACTTTCCTGGTCTTTAACGGCTTCCAGATGGTGGCTGCTTTTAGTGTATATATCATTGTATTCTATATGTTTAATGGTGATTATGGTATGGCAGGAACCTGGCCAGCCTGGTTCTCAACCATTACAGCAGTCCTGACGGCTTTTGTTGTGATTCCTATCATTTCCTGGATGTCTAACAAATGGGGTAAGCGCAAGGCCTTTATTATTTCAACCGTACTTTCCATTATCGGATACCTGCTCAAGTGGTGGGGATTTGACAATTCCCTGAATGCGCGCTTTAATGAAACCGCTTTTGGTCAGGCGTTGAATAACGGTGTTGGTTCCTTATTTGAATCTATGAACCCCTTTCTGGAAAGTGTGGGCATGTCCTGGTTCAGTATAGATACCAGCCAGGGGGCTCCATGGCTTATACTCGTTCCCATACCGCTTATTGCCTTTGGTCTTGGAGGTTTATTTACCCTGATGATGAGTATGACTGCTGATGTCTGTGATTTGGATGAATTGGAAAACGGTATGCCGCGTAAAGAAGGTACTTTTGGGGCTATCTATTGGTGGATGGTGAAACTGGGGCAGGCTATTGCATTGGTTCTGGGTGGATTGGTGTTGAAATTAGTTGGATTTATTTCCGACGCAGAAACACAAAGCCTTGAAACCATGACCAATCTAAGGATTGCGGATATTTTAATTCCGGCGGCTACTGCGGGTATTGCCATTCTAATCATGTGGAAATACAGCCTTAATGAGGAAAGAGCCCGCGAAATTAAAAGACAGTTAGTTGAAAGACGCGGGGAGTTATAATTAATACTATTTGAAATTTTACAACGCATAAAAGCGAACACCTATGTCCTATATAAGAAGAGAAAAAAGACTGGCTCTTGCAGCCCTGGATTATTCCGGAATGTCCACAAAAGATTTGCAGAAATTAGCCAGAAAGATACTAAAAGAAGGAATGCATGGCCTGTGTTTTAGTCCGTATGAAGAAGGACAAAAACCAGGAGATCAGATGTCGGAAACCCAGATCCGCAGGCGGATGAAGCTTATCGCCCCCTATACCGAATGGATTCGTTCTTTCTCCTGTACAGACGGGAACGAGGAGATACCGCGCATTGCCAAGGAGTTTGGGATTAAGACCATGGTGGGTGCCTGGTTGGGAGATGACCCGGAAATTAACCGGAAGGAAATTGAAAACCTGATTGCCATTACCAATGAGGGCTTTGTGGATATTGCCGCAGTTGGGAATGAAGTAATGTATCGGGGTGACCTGACGGAGGAGGAGTTGCTGGAATTCATAAATGAGGTCAAGAAAAGGGTAACCAACGATACCCCCATAGGGTATGTTGACGCCTATTATGAATTTTCTGAGCGCCCCAGGATCACAGAAGCCTGTGATATTATCCTTGCAAATTGCTATCCTTTCTGGGAAGGCTGTGACCTGGATTATTCCCTGCTTTACATTAAGGATATGTATAATAGGGCTTTGCATGCCGGAAACGGTAAGAAAGTAGTGGTTTCAGAAACAGGTTGGCCCAGTCAGGGAACTAACCTGGATGGGGCCTTTCCTTCCTATGAGAACTTCC
>CAJHYA010000238.1_pt1 | contig 9954 bp, 10 predicted proteins | sample 9198611 | NCBI WGS metagenome assembly CAJHYA01 (sample SAMEA7708353, study PRJEB35096) | sediment metagenome | biome: marine neritic benthic zone biome [ENVO:01000025]; feature: sediment [ENVO:00002007]; material: shallow marine sediment [ENVO:03000034] sea grass bed [ENVO_01000059] ... | reverse complement strand
CTGGGATATCCGATCATGCCCGGAATTCCAAATGTTTATATCGAAGCTAATTTCAGAGGCCATAAAGCCCCACCTGGTAAATATACTTTGGAACTATCCGCAGGGGGAAAAACCGTGAGCACTACCGGGGAGATCCTGGAAATGCCCGGATTTGAGACCAAATCCGGACAGTATGAAGCGTATAATTCATTTATGTCGGCTTTGGAAAGTAACCTGACTGAAATGCATGACATGGTCAATTCGCTCTACAAGGTTCAGGATCAGTTGCAGGCCATTCTCTCAGATTTGGAATCCGGAGCCCTTAAAACCCAGGGGGATGCCCTGTTGGAAAAACTAAGGACATGGGATGAGGATATGGTACAGCGAAAATCAAAAGCGTATGACGATGTAGAGAACTTTCCCAATAAATTCACCGCAGAATACCTTTTTCTGATCAACCAGACCAATAGTTCCATTCCAAGGGTGAATAAAGCTTCTCGAGATAGAAGGGCGGAATTGGACAAGCAATGGGCCGTCCTTAAGGCAAAGGCAACTACCCTTATTGAAAAGGATATTCCCGCTTTAAATAAAGTCCTGTGGGAGGCAGGGATTGGCGCTGTTCGCATACCAAAATAATGGCTGCTTTTTACCCCTACATAAAAGCATTGCATCTCATTTTTGTGGTCACCTGGTTTGCCGGGCTCTTTTATATCCCCCGGCTTTTTATTTATCATCTTGAGGCCCTGGAAAAACCTTCCCCGGAGCGGGAAATTCTGGCAAAGCAATTCCGCCTGATGACCAAAAGACTTTGGCACATCATTACCTGGCCATCTGCCATCCTCTGTACCCTGTTTGCTGTTGCCTTACTGGTCATGATGCCCGGCTGGCTTTCACAACCCTGGATGCATGTGAAGCTTGGATTTGTGTTGTTATTATTTGCATACCATCTGAAAACACATCAGATGTACCTTCAGCTCCAAAGAGATGAGACACGCTACACTTCGAATTATATGCGGATCTGGAATGAAGGCGCTACATTGATCCTATTTGCCGTGATATTCCTGGTGGTGCTGAAGAGTGCTGTAAACTGGATATACGGGCTGCTGGGACTTATCCTGTTGGCGTTACTGCTCATGCTGGGGATCCGTCTCTACAAAAGGATCCGTGAAAAGAATCCTGAGGCTTAGATGGCGTAATAGGCTACAGGCTTGTTCTATACTTCAGTTGGTGCGGTTTACAGAACAGTTTTGGACCGATTATTGCTATCTTTAAACTCAAAAAGCAAGCCTTTGTTTGCAAAGCTTTCCTTAAGATCCCGAATTTTCATCGCCATGATTTTATTGGTGCTGATAGCTTCGGTATTGATCGCCGGGGTTACCCTGTATCAGTACCGTGAGCAATCCCGCGATTATCATGTGGTTCGACTTGAACGAAAGGAAACCCAGATCAAACAAAGCATCGAATACGCCTTAAAGGAGACCACCTTTCCGGTAACCACAGATAACCTCGCGCTGATCTTCCGGGATGAAATTTACAGAATTGCCGATGTTCAAAATGTAAATTTCAATATTTACGACCTTCAGGGGAATCTGATTAAAAGTTCCAAACCCAGTTTCAGGAATGATTCGATTGCCCGTGTCCTGGATACAACAGTCATCACGAATTTAAATGCCAGTCCCACTAAACGCTATGTTGAAGACCAATTGCAGGATGGGGATCGTTATAAAGCGTCGTATACTTATATCACCGACAATCGTTTTAAACCAATAGGTATATTAAATCTTCCGTATTTTGAGGACAATTCCTTTAATGATATGGAATTGCGCGAGTTCCTGATCCGACTGGGCCTGGTGTATTTATTCATGCTGCTCTTTGCGATCGCCCTGGCCTATTTTATTTCTAAATACATTACCCGTTCCCTTCAAACAATCTCAGAGAAAATCACCAAAACAGAACTGACCCGGAGAAACGAAAAGATCATAATCGAAAATCCCGGGGAGGAGATCGGAAAGCTTATCGATTCCTATAATGGCATGATCGATGCTCTTGAAGAAAGTGCGGCGAAATTGGCGCGAAGTGAAAGAGAACAGGCATGGAGGGAAATGGCAAAGCAGGTGGCTCACGAAATTAAAAACCCCTTGACGCCCATGCGTTTGAGTGTGCAGAGTTTTGAGCGGAAATTTGACCCCAAAGATCCAAAATCCCATGAAAAAGTAAAGGAGTATTGTAAAACGCTCATTCAGCAAATTGACACCATGAGTAGCATTGCCTCTGCCTTTTCCAACTTTGCGGAAATGCCTGCACAGCAAAACGAAACCTTGAACGTGGTTAAAACCGTCAAGCTCGCTCTGGATATTTTCAATGAAAAATATATCCACTTCATTGCAGAGGAGGAGGAAATCATTGCCAAACTCGATAGAACTCAATTGGTCAGGGTGGTGACCAATCTCGTTAAAAATGCCATCCAGGCTGTACCGGAGGTCGGGTCGCCCCGAATCCTGGTATCCGTGTCCTCAGAAGATGACTTTGTAAAAATTTCGGTTGCTGATAATGGAGTGGGTATTGCGGACGATGTGAGGGAGAAAGTTTTTGAACCCAAATTTACCACAAAATCCAGCGGAATGGGTCTGGGTCTTGGGATGGTAAAGAATATTGTGGAAACTTATGGAGGAACCATCACATTCACATCTCAAAAAGGAAAGGGCACTGTGTTTACGGTCAGATTTCCCAGGGTCACAGCAGATCAAATAAAGTAAAATATATTATGCAGTTTGAAAATTTAATTCTGGAAGAGGAAGATCATCTGGCCACTATTATTATAAACAGGCCTAAAAAACTCAATGCCCTGAATCGGGCTACTATTCAGGAACTACACGATGCACTTCAATATCTGGAAGCCGATGCGGATGTACAGGTGATTATTATTACGGGAAGTGGTAATAAAGCCTTTGTTGCCGGAGCAGATATAGCAGAATTCTCCCATTTCTCAGTAAAACAAGGGGCAGAACTGGCTGCAAAGGGACAAAAGTTACTTTTTGATTTTATCGAGAACCTCAGTAAACCGGTCATTGCTGCTGTTAACGGCTTTGCCTTGGGTGGAGGACTGGAATTAGCCCTGGCCTGTCATTTTCGCGTAGCCAGTGAAAATGCGCACATGGGCCTTCCTGAAGTATCTCTTGGCGTTATCCCGGGCTACGGCGGGACACAGCGCCTGCCGAATCTTATCGGAAAAGGCAGGGCGATGGAATTGATCATGACCGCCGGAATGATCAATGCCACAGAGGCCAAGGAATACGGAATGGTAAACCATGTGGTACCCCAGGAGGAGCTGCTCGACTTCTGTGAAGACATAGCAAGCAGGATATCGAATAATTCCCCAGTAGCCATTTCATACGCAATAAAAGCCGTAAATGCAGGTTTTAAGAATAATGCCCAGGGATTTGAGGCTGAGATCAAAGCTTTTGGGGAGTGTTTCGGTACGGCAGACTTCAAGGAAGGAACCACCGCATTCCTCGAAAAAAGAAAAGCCAAATTTCCAGGGGCCTGAGTAACCTCTAACGGCTTATTTTATGTTCAGGAAAACCCTTACTTTCCTATTTGTTTGCTTGCTGACGGGATTAATGCAAGGCCAGGAAATACCTGTATCCTTTGAGATTGGCGACAAATATAATGATCGGTATAAATATTCTAACCTGATGACCATCTCGGATGATGGGACAGGAGGAACACTTTTGGTGCGAGCCTATTATTCGGGTTTGATTCTTTCACCAAAAGGCTATCTTATTGAACATTACGATAAGGACCTGAATCTGATCGATGAGTTCAATTATAAGATCAAGGGAAAGGAATTCGTAAATGGATATGTCAAGAACGGACAGTTGTATCTGCTCTTCCTGGATTATAATCTGGATGCACTCGCCTACGAGTACGTGATCCACAGAAGCCCGATTTCCGATTACCGCTTTACCGCGGAAACCCTGTTGCGCATACCTTCAGATTATGTCAGTAATCCTTTGGACAAAAACTACTACAACCGGAATTTTTCAAAAGGGTTTACCACTACCGTATTATTTGATGATGATAAATCCGCATTTATTATCAGTACGCACTTTAAGAAAGGCAAGCTTAACAAACATAAAATACATGTATTTAGTACTTCCCTGAGCAAGATCATGGAACACGATTTCTCAGACGCAGTAGAGGACAAGAACTATGCTTTTGAACAAATCGCGGTGGCCCAGGATCTCAATGCCATATACATAATGGGGAAGGCCTATTTTAAAAGAAAACGTTTTAAGGCCCTGGAGCGCAAGTTCCAATATGAGCTGATCCGAATTACCGATTCCGGACGTAAGATTCAAACCTTTGACGGACCCGGAAAATACTCAGAGGCATTAAAGCCCATGTTGAATAAAGATCAACTCATTTGTGTTGGCTTCTATGCAGACCGAAAAGACAATCGATACAATGGCCTGGGTTATTTTTCTTTGGATCCCGCCACCCTGGCTATCCGAACAAAAAAGTACAACCCTTTTTCGCCACAGTTTATGCTCGATAAATTCGGTAAGGATGATGTGGAGCAGGTGAAGAACCTGGTTTTTAAAAATGTAAGTTTTGCCAGTGATGGCTGCGTGCAGTTCAATGCTGAGGAATATTTTGTAACCAACAGCGTTCAGGCTAATTCCAGTGGCGGACGGGTGCGGGTTGAGCGATACCACCACAATGATATCGTTAGCGCTAAGCTGGGACCTACTGGTGAACTTATCTGGGCACGTAACATAAACAAATCCGAAGTCACCCAGGGAGACGGAGCTTATGTTTCCTATTGTTCGTATACCAAAGACGGAGACACCTATTTCTTTATGAGTTCGGCGTCTGAACAACCTGAGCTGCTGAATAATCAACGGCTTATTTTCAAACAAGGCTATAGCCGGAACCGGAATGTTTTTGTCATCCGCCTGGATAATGAAGGCAAAATGAGCTATGTGAAAATGATCGATAGCAAAGATGCGCGTTTACCCCTCATGGTATCCAAACCCCTGATGAACAAAAAGAAGGATGCCCTGCTGTTCTATGCAAAACGCGGAACCAAGAAACAATTGGTAAACGTTTCGATCAATTAATATCCAACTTCTTATAGGTTTTATAATTGGAAAATATCCATATATTTGGATATATTCCAGTGTATGAGCTACAAATTACCCTTAAAAGGGCGTGGAGCCCAAAGTAACCACCCCAACCGTTTTATGAAAGAGGTTCACGAAAAGCGAGCCGATTTTCTGGAGTATTGCCATCAGGCCGGTGAACAGGCAGAGTCAGTAAAAACAAATTATCTTCCTGTTTATCCAAAGTCTATAGTAAACAAGGTAAACAGTCCGGACCTGGGACTGGAATATTCCATGAATCCCTACCAGGGATGCGAACACGGATGCATTTATTGCTATGCCCGAAACAGCCATGAATACTGGGGATATAGTGCTGGTCTCGATTTTGAAAAACAGATATTGGTCAAGAAGAATGCCCCTGCACTGCTCGAGCTACAGTTGCGTAAAAAAAGCTGGAAGGCAAAGACCATAGTTTTATCAGGAAATACGGATTGCTATCAACCGGCAGAAAAGAAATTCGGGATTACGAGGGATTGCCTTAAGGTATTTTTAAAGTACCGGCATCCAGTGGGCATAATCACTAAGAACGACCTTATCCTCAGGGATCTGGATTTGCTCAGGGAGCTTAATGAAAACCAACTGGTTTCAGTTCATGTTTCCATAACCACCCTTTCAGAGGAAACCAGGAGATTACTGGAACCGCGAACTGCTACGATTAAGAAAAGATTGCGGATCATTGAGAAATTAGCAAGCCTGAACATCCCTGTACACGCAATGCTTGCACCCATTATTCCAGGGATTAACAGTCATGAATTGCTGTCACTTGCCAAAAGCTGTTCAGAACATGGGGCGAATTCCTTTACTTATATCGTAGTGCGACTTAACGGGGCTATTGGTGTGCTGTTTACAGAGTGGATCAATAAAGCTTTACCAGACAGGGCAGACAAAGTACTGTCCCAGATTGCTGCTTGTCATGGTGGTAAGCTTAACGACAGCCGTTTCGGGATAAGGGGGCGCGGTGAAGGCAAACTTGCGAAGCAGATTCAGGACATGGCCCGTTTAGGCAAACAGAAATACTATCCGAATAAGAAGCTTGCCGCGCTCAATACAGAGCTTCACGAGTCTTATAAAACCGGTCAGCTGAAGTTATTCTAAGTCCCAGTCGTTTACATTAAGGACGGCACCAAAGTGTACTTCAAAATAGGGGTATGCTGAACACATTTCCCTAAGGACGTCGGTTACGATTTACCTTCCCATTCCCGGTAAAACTGATCCAGAAATGCCAACATATATCCATGCCTTTCAGCGGCTAGCTTTTTACCCGTTTCGGTGTTCATTTTATCCTTTAGGGTGAGCAATTTTTCATAAAAGTGGTTGATGGTTGGGCCTTTGGATTTTTTATACTGCTCCTTCTTAAGGTTTGTTTCCGGCTTGATATCAGGATCGTAAAGGGGGCGATTACGAAATCCACCATAATTAAATGCCCGCGCTATCCCTATAGCGCCCATGGCATCCAAACGATCTGCATCCTGCACAATCTGAAGGGCTTTGGATTTCGGTTTAGAGGCAGCAACCTCCAGGCTGTTTTTAAAGGAGATATTTTTTATGATGTCTACAACCGCTTCAATGCGATTTTGTGAGACGTTAATACTTTTTAAAAATGCGTCTGCCTTTCTAGGGCCTATCGACTCATCACCATCGTAAAATTTGGCGTCCGCTATGTCGTGCAGCAAGGCCCCCAGGCCTACTGTTAAAAGATCAACTTTTTCACCTGCTGCGATATGGAGCGCTGTGCGGTATACCCGGGAGGTATGCGACCAGTCGTGCCCGCCTTCCGCACCTTGCAGGGTTTCTTTCACAAAGTTCTCTGTGGCTCTTAAGATTTCCGCTGAATTCATGAATCAACCACAATTTTAGAAGTGATTTGCTCTTCGATTAAGGCGATTAATGCATCGGGTTCCCCGCTATTCTCCAAAGGGGGGTGTACCGTAAATTTGAGATGCGTTCCAATGCCGTAAGGGAATTTCCCATAGCGAAGCATTTTCCAGGAATTGTTGATAGATATGGGAACCAACAATGCTGATGGGGCATGTTTCATGAGCGTTTTCAGCCCATTGGTCTGAAACCTTTTGGGGTGACCGGTCCTGCTTCTTGTGCCTTCCGGAAAGATCACAGCACTCCGCTTGTGTTCCTCAATATATTTACCCAGTTTGGCAATTTGAATCAGGGCCTGTTTACTATCCTTTCTATTGATCAGGACAGATCCCCCGTGTCTGAGATTATACGAAACGCTTGGGATCCCCTTACCCAGTTCAATCTTGCTTATAAATTTTGGGTGATGGCCCCTCATATACCATATTATAGGCGGAATGTCGTTCATGCTCTGATGATTGGCTACAATGATCAGGGGCCTGTCTTTTGGTATTTTATGGGGATTATCAAAGGTGTACCAGGTGCCCAGCACCAGGGTGATCCTGATCAATACCAGATTAAGGATGCTGACACTTTTTTTATGGGCATTGTACCCGAAAAGGTTCAGACATATCCACTGGATAGGATGGAAGACAACCAAAACAATTCCAAAAAGAACGAAATATAAAGCGGTTAAGGGATAAGCAAGGATCTTTCGCATACACAAAAATATAAATCCAAAAAGATAAGCGCTAAAGCTACAGTCATATCCTTATTGAACAAAAATTGAGAAAAGAGCAATAATCCCTTCTATTTTGCCCATCTTCTTCAGAAAAAGCGGGGAAATTCTGAAGATTATATTTATCTTTAACACAAAAGAAAATCTAATCATTATACAATGGGTAAATTCGAAATTAAAAAGGACAAAGCTGGTAAATTCCGCTTCAATTTAAAGGCGGGTAACGGTCAGGTTATTCTAAGCAGTGAAGCGTACAATTCAAGATCAGCCTGCGACAATGGGATTGAATCAGTAAGAAAAAATTCCGCAGACGATGGTCGCTTTGAGAGAAAAACAGCTAAAAATGGTAAAGCCTATTTCAACCTGAAGGCTACTAATGGTCAGGTTATAGGGGCAAGTCAGATGTATGCCTCCAATGCATCCATGGAAAATGGCATCAAGTCAGTTAAAAATAATGCTGCCGGAGCTTCCGTAAATGATCAAACCTGATAATTTAAATTATTAGAAAATAAAAAAGACGGCACCTAGCCGTCTTTTTTTATTTGTCTTCAGGACCTCTAGCAATACTCGTCATAGGCCCCCGCAAGATTCTCTGCAATCATTTCTGCAGGTCGGCCTTCAATATGGTGACGCTCGATCATATGAACCAGTTCTCCATCTTTAAACAATGCCATACTTGGTGAAGAGGGGGGAAATGGGACCATCATATTTCGGGCAGCGTCCACGGCTTCCATATCCACTCCGGCAAAAACAGTGACCAGATGATCCGGTTTTTTCGGATGCATCAGGCTCATTTTTGCAGCGGGTCGTGCATTAGCTGCCGCACAGCCACATACGGAATTAACCACCACCAGGGTAGTCCCTTTTTGTTTGATAGCCGATTCCACGGCTTCTGCTGAATATAATTCTTCAAAACCTGCACTCGCCAGGTCTTCTCTCATGGGTTTTACTAATTCTGCGGGATACATAGGCTAATTTTTTTGTTTTTAAGCTGAGCAAAGATAGGCAATTGGAATCATTTTACACAAGGGAACCACTGGCCTGATCCGTACGAAGGTTTATGCTAAAGCCCTATCTTTGGCCAAAATTTTTATGAAGTATGATTAAATGGGTCGCAGGGTTTTTGGGGTATTTCCTGTTCAGACTTCCAGGAGCCATTATCGGATTTATCGTAGGAAGCTTTCTGGATAACCTGGGAAGTACCAAAGGGTCTCAAACCCTTTTTGGAGATCTGAATCGCAGAACCGTTTCTCCGGCCGATTTTGAACTCAACCTCCTTTCGCTCTGCTCTATAGTTATTAAGGCTGATGGGCAGGCAACTGAACGGGAACTGAATTATGTAAGGCAATACTTTCTCAGCACATATGGCAAGGAAAAGGCAAATGCCATTTTTCGAACCTTTAATGAGGTAATTAAAAAACGGGAAATATCTGCGCAACGCATCTGCACCTACCTCAATCAACGGACCAGTTACGAGGTGCGACTGCAACTCCTGCATTTTCTATTTGGAATAGCACAGGCGGATGGGGCAATCAGCAAGGCTGAGGTAAGCAAATTGCAGGAAATAGCCGGCTATCTGCGTATTGGGCGATATGATTTTGAAAGCATTAAAGCGATGTTCTTAAAGACCACGGATCAGGCCTATCGGATACTGGAAATCAGTAAATCGGCATCTGATGACGAGGTCAAAAAGGCCTACCGAAAAATGGCAAAAAAGTACCACCCGGATAAGGTACTTACCGAAAATGAAGCAATAAAGAAAGGGGCTGAGGAAAAATTCAAAGAGGTTCAGAAAGCCTATGAATCCATTCAGAAGGAGCGTGGGCTTTAGGACAGATCAATAACATCAACGAATATTTGGAAGTAGCATGCAAGATTTCTGGTTCTACACAAAATTAGGGTTCAACCACGTAATGGATTTCGGGGCCTATGATCATATCCTGTTTCTGGCTGCTCTGGCTGTGCCCTTTACCTTTAAAAGCTGGAAAAAAGTTGTGATCCTGGCAACACTCTTTACCATTGCCCATTGCCTTTCCCTTGCCTTATCTGCCTATGGAGTCCTTCGGATGGACATAGGCTTGATTGAATTCCTGATCCCAGTCACCATCTTGCTTACAGCCCTTTTTAACTTATTCTACACCAAAAGGAATGCAGATCAGTTTCGGATTTACTGGCATGGGATTGCAACCATATTTTTTGGCTTGATCCATGGCTTTGGAT
>CAJHYA010000305.1_pt1 | contig 9982 bp, 6 predicted proteins | sample 9198611 | NCBI WGS metagenome assembly CAJHYA01 (sample SAMEA7708353, study PRJEB35096) | sediment metagenome | biome: marine neritic benthic zone biome [ENVO:01000025]; feature: sediment [ENVO:00002007]; material: shallow marine sediment [ENVO:03000034] sea grass bed [ENVO_01000059] ... | reverse complement strand
GTTGGCATGTTGCCCTGTGTAGACCAGGTCTTTCCTTTGTTAAAACTTATGGCTGCTCCCCCATCGTTGGCGATCACCATATTATCTGAATTGGCCGGGTTGATCCACAGGTCGTGAAAATCCCCATGGGTGCCTGTAATTCGTTCCCAGGTTTTACCTCCATCAATTGATCGCAGGGCCTGGGCACTCATTACATAAACGGTGTTTTCGTCATTGGGATCCGTAAATACTTCTATATAGTACCATGCACGCTGCACGAGTCTATTGTCCCCGCTGACCATGCGCCAGGAGGCTCCGGCATCCATAGACACAAATAGCCCTCCTTTGTCCTGATCAGAATCACTTTCGATCAGGGCATAAACGCGGTTTGGATTTGCCGGGCTAACGGATATGGCCATCTTCCCTTTTTCCTCTGGCAGCCCTTTGTGGATCTGCTTCCAGCTTTTACCCCCATCCGTTGACTTATACAAACCGCTCCCGGGACCCCCGCTGATCACTTTAAAAGGGGTTCGCTGGTGCTCCCACATGGCCGCATACAAGATGTCAGGTGCCGTCGGATCCATTGAGAGTTCAGCAGCTCCTGTGCCTTCATTGACGTAAAGTACTTTCTCCCAGCTTTCACCGCCGTTTGTGGTTTTGTATACGCCTCGTTCAGGATTTGGGCCGTATAAGGCTCCCTGGGCGGCCACATAAACCACATCCGGGTTATCCGGGTGTATTACAATCCTGGCAATATGCTGGGTTTTTTCCAGGCCGATCTTTTTCCAGGTCTTGCCTGAATCAGTGGACTTGTAAACCCCATCTCCATAGGAGCTCATTACCCCTCTGGGAGCATGTTCTCCCATTCCACAATAAACAACATTGGGATGTGAAGCGGAAACAGCGACGGCACCAACGGATCCAGTCTCAAAAAAACCATCAGAGATGTTCTCCCAGCGCTGACCGGCATCCTGAGTTTTCCAAAGTCCACCACCGGTAATGCCCATATAATAGGTAAGCGGATCCCCGACGACTCCTGTTGCCGTAACGGACCTGCCACCCCGGTAGGGCCCTATATTTCGATATTTAAGCGGTGCAAAATAATCTGATGCAGACTGCGCCAAACTCACTGTAAAAGATAAAATCGCTGCCAGGAGCACTAGTGCCTGTTTTTTCATAAGGAGAGAATTTATATAGGGCAGTTATTCTTCAATAAATAGATAATTCAAATTCAATGCGTTAAAGGACTGGTTAAAACTGGAAATTTCCTGGTCTATCAGCTTATCAAAAGATTCCAGCTGCTCATTGATCTTTTGAGACAGTTCATTTTTAACCTGAATGTCCTGAGCGGTTGGCGGGAAATCATCCAGGGAAACCAAACTGTTCAGATGGGCCAGCTTATTGTTAAGCCGTATAGGGAAATTCAAGGGGTCCTGCCCGCTTCTGTTTTTAGTTTGATACAGGGCTTTTTCAATCGCTTCAAAGTCTGTTTTCATCTTTTTAGCCTTATCCCTCAATTCCTTGGTTCGTGCATCATCCGCATATTGCTTCATAAATGCATCGAGCTGGGTCGAGATCTTTCTGATCTTTTTTATGGATTGGTGAGCACGATCAACAGTGGTATTTACATCAGTGATGAAATCGTACTGTTTTTGCATATCGGCCACTGTAACCTCAGCCCTGGGATCCGGAAGGATCTTAAATGCCTGAGATTGCGTTTCCCCATTTACATTCAGATGCACCTGGTAATTTCCGGGAACCGCCTTGGCCCCGTTGAGGTTGGCCCACCAAAGTATCATCCCTTTCAGCAATTCAGCTCCTTTACCGCGGGTATTCCATACGTGAGTATTACCCCCTTTTTTCGCTTTCAATTGCTTCTTTTTGTCCTTGGCATACGTACTATAGGAAGCCAGGGTATCTCCCATGGTAGTGGTATAGGTCAGGGCAATACTGTCCTTTTTGTCAAAGTCGCGAAGGTAGAAATGTGTCACAACCCCATTTGGATGATTCTGTCCAGCCGTTTTGGAGGGTGTGGCAGCTGCCCTGCCCTTGGTCCGATATGAATCTTTTGGAGCATACAGGATACTTGAAGCCGTCTTTTTAGAATTGTCTAATTGATGAAGAACGGTCAGGTCATCCAGTATCCATACGCTACGACCCTGGGTAGCCACTACCAGATTGTTGTCCTTGACAGCCAGATCGGTAATGGGAACTACGGGCAGGTTCATTTGGAAAGGCTGCCAATTTTGTCCATCGTTAAAAGAAACGTACATCCCGGTCTCGGTTCCTGCATAAAGCAGGCCTTTCCTTTTTGGATCTTCGCGCAGTACCCGGGTAAAATGTTCGCTTTGAATTCCGTTTGTTATACGGCTCCAGGACTTTCCATAATCCGTGGTTTTGTACAGGTATGGCGTGAAGTCTCCAAGCTTATAACGCGTTGCGGCTATGTAGCAGGTACCTTCGTCAAAAGCCGAAGGTTCTATGCTGTTCACCATACTCCACTCAGGCATATTGACCGGTGTTACATTTTCCCAGGACTGTCCACCATCCCGTGTTACATGTACGAGGCCGTCATCACTTCCTACCCACATAAGGCCTTCTTTTAAAGGGCTTTCGTTGGCAGCAAAAATGGTGCAATAATATTCTACCCCGGTATTGTCCTGGGTGATAGGTCCGCCACTGGATACCAATTTGTCCGGATCATTTCGGGTGAGGTCACCGCTGAGCAATTCCCAGCTTTGCCCTTCATCCGTACTGCGGTGTACATGGTTGGAAAAGGTATAGAGTTTCTTGGGATCGTGCTTGCTAAAAATGATTGGGAAATTCCATTGGAAACGGTATTTCATTCCTTCGGCTCCATAGCCCATAGGATTATCGGGCCATACATTGATTGCCCTTACCGTACCTGCCTCGTGGTTGACCCGGGTTAAGAATCCGCCATAGCTGCCTCCATAGACAATGTCATTATTCGTAGGGTCCACAGCAATATGGGCAGATTCACCCCCTGCCGTAGGTTCCCAGTCGTCCTCGCTTATACTACCCCCGTCACTGCGGTGCCGAATTCTTACCGTGGAGTTATCCTGCTGGGCAACATAGATGCGGTAGGGAAAATCATTATCTGTGGTAACCCTGTAAAATTGCGCTGTTGGCTGGTTGTAATAGGTACTCCAGGTGGTGCCCCCGTCATAGGATACCTGTGCTCCTCCGTCATCACCAATGATCATGCGTTTGGGGTTTTCCGGGGCAATCCATAAGTCGTGGTGATCCCCATGCGGGGCATTGAAGGTTTTAAAGGTTTTACCTCCGTCGGTAGATTTATGATAGCGCACATTGAGCACATAAACCACATCCTCGTTTTCAGTATCGGCATATACCCGTGTATAGTACCAGGCTCTTTGGCGCAGCTTGCGCTCACCGTTTATCAGGGTCCATTTTTTTCCTCCATCTTCCGATCGATATAGCCCTCCTTTATCCTTATGTTCCACTATAGCCCAAACCCGGTCTGAATTCTTATGAGAGACCGTTACTCCTATTATCCCGAGGGTATCAGCAGGGAAGCCCTCGTTTTTAGATATTTCCGACCAGCTCTCGCCGCTGTCCGTGCTTTTCCAGAGTGCCGAACCTTTACCGCCGCTACTGAGACTATAAGGTGTGCGTTTAGCGCGCCAGGTTGAGGCATAGAGTATCCTGGGGTTATTCGGGTCTATCACCAGGTCTACAGCCCCTGCCTGGTCATTTACAAACAGGGTTTTCTTCCAGGTCCCACCTCCATCTGTACTTTTATAGATACCACGATCTGTGGAAGGTTTATAAATATTACCAAGCACTGCCGCGTAGACAATATCAGGATTGTCCGGGTGAATGCGTATCCTGGGTACATGCCTGCTCTTTTCCAATCCTACCGATTTCCAGGTTTTTCCGGCATCTACGGTTTTCCAAACGCCATAACCGGAAGAAACATTTCCTCGAAGGGTCTTCTCACCTCCACCAACATAGATCACGTTAGGATCGCTTTGCGCTACTTCTACAGCTCCAATACTGCCTCCAAAATATCCGTCAGATATATTTTCCCAGGACCTGCCGCCATTTGTTGTCTTCCAAACACCTCCACCTGTGGCGCCGAAATAAAACAAATTCGGTTCCCCGGGAACACCGGTAACTGCAGCAGACCGTCCTCCTCTGAAAGGCCCAACCAGCCTGTATTCCATGCTGGAATATAAAGCTTCGGAGTACTGGACCGGGTTTACATTGGATTTCTTACGCCTCTGGGCGTTTATCGAATTTGGAATTAATGTAAAGACAAGGAAAACAATGCCTAAGAGCAATGGAAAGCGCTTCATATCGTGTTCATTTGATTTAGTCGGCCCTAAATGTAGGGAAAAAGAGGCAGATATTAAATGGCGTAACCTGCTTCAGGAAACATTAAGATTTAGTACATTAGAAAAGCGGTCCGCACCGGAATAACAATTCTTAAAACCAACCCCTTATGAAGATCTTTAAAGCAGAAGTAGTAACGCTTTTAAGTATAATGCTGCTTTCATATTCCTGCAATCATGCAACAGAAAAATCTGTCGATCCACAGCAAGTCGCCAAAAGCTATTATGATCAGCACAATGGATATTCCGAGGCTGTTGTGATCACTAGCGGTAGTCATAAAACAATATATATTTCCGGACAGATTGGAGACGGGCCGGATCTGGAAACCCAAATGCGTTCTGCTATAGAGAAATTGAAAGTATTGCTGGATAGTATGGGGGCCAGCACCAGCGATATTGTTAAAATGAACACCTATATCGTGGGCTATGATGAAGCGCAGCTGGAAGACTTCCGAAAGGTGCGAAAAGAACTGTTGGGCGATGAAAAAATGCCGGCAAGTACCCTGGTAGGTGTCCAGGCACTGGCAAAAAAAGACTGGTTGATTGAAATTGACGCTGTTGCGGTAATCCCATTATAACTCCCGGTATGAGATCTTTTATTCGCCCATGGAAATTTATTGCAGGCTTCTTTTTCTCGGCCATAATTGTCTGTAGTTGCAGAACATCAGATGATTCCTCATTTGATCGGGAAGCGCATGTTATGCAGACAAAAGCTAATCCCCATTACCAGTCCTGGTCACACTATCTCGGGGATCCCGAACGCACCCATTTTTCATTATTATCCCAAATAGACACAAGCAATGTAACCCAGCTGGTTCCTGTCTGGCGTTATGTCAGTGGAGAAGTTTCCCCTGAACGGACCACGCAGATACAAACCAACCCATTGATTGTAGGCAATACTTTGTATGGAATAAGTCCAGCCAATGCCTTGTTTTCCCTGGATGCCGGTACCGGTGAATTACTATGGGAATTCAACCCGCCGGGAAAAGATCAGACCGGCTTGGGTCTGAGCCGGGGTATGGTATACTGGACGGACGAAAAGGGAGAGGAGGCCCGGATATTCTATGCATCAGGATACCAGCTATATGCAATTGACGCTAAAAATGGTAACCATATTAGTGACTTTGGGACAAAGGGATTTGTGGATCTCAGAGAAGGTTTGGGCAGGGATCCCAAAAAAGTGCCTATAGTAATGACGACACCCGGAGTCATCTATAAAAATTTGCTTATTACAGGGCATCGCACCTCGGAATCTCCCGGAGCTGCACCGGGGCATATTCGGGCCTATGACGTCATTAGCGGAGATCTCATCTGGATATTCCATACCATTCCACAGCCCATGGAATATGGATACGAGACCTGGCCGGAGAAAGCGTATGAAACTACCGGGGGTGCCAACAACTGGGCCGGAATGGCCCTGGATGAAACTCGCGGTATCGTATATGTTCCGACCGGCTCAGCGGCCTTCGACTGGTATGGGGGCGACCGAATTGGGGATAACCTTTTTGCCAATAGCCTGATTGCCTTAAATGCGGCTACCGGGGAGCGGATCTGGCATTTCCAAATGGTTCATCACGACCTTTGGGACCGGGATCTGCCAGCACCTCCAAATCTTGTAATGCTGGAACGCGATGGTAAGCAGACCTCCGCCGTAGCGCAGGTAACAAAGAGTGGTCATGTTTTTATATTTGACCGCCTCACAGGAGAACCGTTTTTCCCAATTGAGGAAAAACCATACCCGCCTACCCCCCTGGAGGGAGACACGGCAGCATTGACCCAACCCCTGCCCGTAAAACCTGAGCCTTTCGCCAGGCAGCACTTGAGAAAAGAAGAGCTCTATGCTCCGGATCAGCCTGCCTTTGTAGATGATTTTATTGATAAGGATCAGAATATCAGCCCGCCAACTGTAGGGGAAAAATTGGATCAGATAACCTCCGAAGGTCAATTTATTCCAATAGACACCACGGGGGTTATCCTCTATCCCGGGGCAGACGGAGGGGCAGAATGGGGAGGGGCAGCTGTAGATCCCAGAACCGGTATCATGTATGTAAATTCCAATGAAATGGCCTGGATTGTGAGAATGGGAAAGCTCGAGGATAAAGAAAATTTATCTGCGGGAGCCCGTTTTACCAAAATACACTGTGCACGCTGCCATGGCGGATCGCTTCAGGGTATGGGAGCAATACCTGCTTTAAATGATCTCAAAGAAAAATATAGCCAGGAGGCACTTGTTCGAATAATTACCAATGGACAAGGCGCTATGCCGGGTATGCCTAATCTAAGCGATGAAGAAACTCAAAATATTTCGGCTTTCTTATTAGACATGGAAACAGCAGAATCTGCTGACCATCGTACTGAAACTAATGAATCATTACCCTATGCCATGATGGGTTTTGGCCGGTTTAAAGATAGTCGGGGATATCCTGTGATGAAACCTCCATGGGGCACCTTAAATGCGCTTGATCTGAATACAGGGGAATATCTATGGCAAATCCCATTAGGCCATGAAAAGGGATTCGAAGATCCGGACTACCCAGTAAGTGGAACTGAGAATTACGGGGGTCCCGTAATCACAGCCGGAGGGGTCTTGTTCATTGCTGCTACCAAGGATGAAAAGTTCAGGGCAGTACATATGACAACCGGTGAAATCCTCTGGGAAACTGATCTGCCTGCAGGCGGATATGCCACACCGGCTACCTACGAAGTATCGGGCAGGCAATATGTGGTCATAGCCTGTGGCGGAGGTAAAATGGGAACCCCTTCCGGAGCAACATATATGGCCTTTTCCCTGCCCAGATAACCCATGCCGGAAAAGTTCAATGGGGTTTTATCATTTTACAATTTAAAGGTGTAAATTAAAGGCTGGAAATAATCAAACCCTTATAATTATGAAACAATCGTTTTATTTACTGTTAGGCTGCTTGCTTATCATGAGCTGCCAGGAAAAAAAACAAATTGATCTTGCTGCTGAAGCAGAAGCTTTAATGGCAACGAGCAGGGAATGGGCCCAATCCCAAAGCAATGAGGAATACCTCAGCTACTGGACTGAGGATGCGCAGTTAACACAGTCGGGGCAACCCACCTTGAGAGGTCACGAGGCCATTATGGGAATGCTTGATGGAACGGCGGATATTCCCGGATTTAAAGTAATGTGGGAGCCTTACGAAGCACATGTTTCTGAAGGCGGAGATATGGGTTATCTTTTGGAAAAGACGTCCTTCACCATGAATGATTCGCTTGGCAATCCCATGACCCAATATTACCGGACAGTTACCATCTGGAAAAAACAGGAAGATGGCAGCTGGAAATGTGTGGTAGATCAGTTAAGTGAGGACCCCAACATGACCTCAATAGAATAAGACAACTATTAACTCAGGGGGATATATTCTCCCTGGGTTACAGGAAACAGTTCCCATGGGCCACTCAAAAGTAATTCCGGGTCTCACCTGGATAACCCTATTGATATTGACTTTTTCTAATCTCCATACCAATGCTCAGAAGTCCAGGGCAAGAGACCACGGAATTGAAATTGGGGTATTAAAACCTGGACCATTAAACAGTATCACGGATGTCTCCGGAGTATCGGTAGGGCATAATACGTTGATTCAGGAACAGCATATCCGCACAGGTGTTACTGCAATTTTACCGCATTCAGGGAACCTGTTTCAGGAAAAAGTGCCTGCAGCGGTTTACGTGGGTAATGGTTTTGGGAAACTTGCAGGTTCTACGCAGGTAGAGGAATTGGGGGTTTTGGAAACCCCTGTTGTACTGACCAACACCTTAAGTGTTCCCACAGCTATGAATGCTGTTATTTCATACACTTTAGCGCTACCCGGAAATGAAAATGTCAGGTCAGTTAACGCATTAGTTGGGGAGACGAATGACGGCTATCTCAATGACATACGGGGGCGGCATATACAGGAAGAACACGTGCTACAGGCCATACGGGCAGCAAAGGACGGTAGTGTTGCGGAGGGCAATGTAGGTGCAGGTACCGGAACGGTATGTTTTGGGTACAAAGGAGGAATTGGAACGTCTTCACGAGTACTTCCTGATAAGGTTGGGGGATATACCATCGGTGTTCTGGTCCAATCCAATTTTGGTGGGGTACTTAAGATTGACGGGGTCCCAATTGGGAAACGAATGAAGTCTTACAGTAAGGATTTTATGTACGATGCTGATGGTTCCTGCATGATCGTTGTAGCCACTGATGCCCCACTATTGGCCAGGAATTTAAAAAGACTGGCAAAACGAGCAATGCTGGGGTTGGCACGAACCGGAGGAGTGGCCTCTAACGGCAGCGGGGATTATGTGATCGCCTTTTCAACCTTTGCAGAAAACAGAGTGCCTTACACCATGGAGAAACCTTTCAGGGATACAAAAGTTCTCCATAATGATGCTATGAGTCCACTTTTCCTGGCAATTATAGAGGCTACTGAAGAAGCCATTATCAATTCTCTTTTTGCTGCAGAAAACATGACAGGCAGGGACAATCATCAGGTTAAGGAATTACCGGTTGAGGAGGTAATTAAAATGATGAAAAAGGAGAGGTAGGCAGACCTGCACCCCATAAGTCAACACCAATTAAATATCAAGTAGTTAACAACCATCAGCGTGAAAAAGAAAGCCTCCGGTATCATTACCGAAGGCCTCCTCCCTCACTAACCCCTGTTACCAGGCCTTACTCCTTCCGCTTTCTTTTTACAGCAAACCTCAGGACTGCAGACCCCAGTAACGCAACTAACAACACTAATCCTAACCAAATTTCTTCCGGTCTAACCCCTTCAAATCCATACACGGCAAAATGCCACGAACCGCTTACTATTAGTACAATGAAAAGTATCAATCTGGGAATAGTAAATCCATATTTAAAATTCTCCATGCCGCTCATTTTAATACCAACCCATACAATTTCCATATTCATAAAGGGCAAGCGCCACACCTACCCAACCCAGAGTGCGGGAAGCAATCTTTCTAATCGCCTTCTTGGCTATGGCTTCCGTAACATTACCTTTCACAAATTCCACAATAGCATCGACACCCACAGCAATTAGCATACACTCCATCCAGTCTGGCTGTTCTTCCGTCAGGGAATTCTCCTGTGCAAACAATCCTAAACTGAGGAATTGAGCCCTGTTTAGCATCCGGGGGGAGGTCCCCTGCCTTTCCACAGCCATAAACCATAATCCGGCTAAAATTATCCGTGGATCCTCAGGGTTTTTGAATTCCCTTGCAAGGAAATCTTCAGAAATTCCATAGGTATTTAATAGCGCTTTGCTATTCCGTAATACAGGCCTGAGTGTTGCTTTCATTTTCAGGCCGTCATCCAGATCTTTACCGATAGTTTTACTATGTTGCCTTTTATCTATGCCTTCGCTTTTGATAATTCTTCCAATTCGGGCACCCGACTCCTTAATGCCTTTTTCAAAGGTGGACAACGCAATCTCCCTTGTAACATTACGATATTCGGGTGTTGCGCCTTCTTTCTGACAGCTTTGTGTCGCCAAAACCAGACCCATCGCCAGAAAATATTTGTATGCTATCCTCTTTACTACATTTACTCCATTCATCTTCATTACGCTTGATGTTTTTGTTCATACTTCATTAAAATCAACTGATACATTAAT
>CAJHYA010000085.1_pt1 | contig 10208 bp, 6 predicted proteins | sample 9198611 | NCBI WGS metagenome assembly CAJHYA01 (sample SAMEA7708353, study PRJEB35096) | sediment metagenome | biome: marine neritic benthic zone biome [ENVO:01000025]; feature: sediment [ENVO:00002007]; material: shallow marine sediment [ENVO:03000034] sea grass bed [ENVO_01000059] ... | reverse complement strand
TCGCAGGTCGCGCATCATCTCCACGAGGGTATAGGCTTCCTGATTATTCAGGGCTTCATTCTCAATAATCCTGGCCATTTTACCAAGGCTCATCACATTGTTAAGTGCCCTTACCTGCATGGCACGAACGCGTTCTACAAAACCGGAATATTGGATTTTGCCAAACAATTCCTTGTCCAGTAACCATTCCGGGGTCTCAAATAGTTGTTCCTGTAGAAAATCCATACAGGCCTTCTGGTGGTTTTTAGGCACATGGGTATAAACGGCCCCTTCCTGCTCATAGGTTTTATGGTTTTCATATACCCCCCCAATATTGTTACCTACATGGCCCATATATCGGTTGAATTGACTAATTACCTGCCCATAGAGGGTCTCAAGATCGTCGTAGTCCTTTCCCGCTTCATAGGTCCATTCGGTTAGGCTTGGAACAATGCGCTTTAGATTAGCAATGCCGTATAGACTAGCTTTCACAGCATTATCACCCAGATCTTCCGTTTGTGAACTTGGGTCAACCACATCACCGGCCTGCTGATGTCCAAAACGGTACAGGGGATCTCCTGCGTGTTCCAGGATCCATTGATCCAGTGTTGATTTTTCTTCTTCAGCTGATTTATCCAGAATTGGGCGATATCCCCAGGAGATGGCGTATTTATCATAGACCCCTATGTTAGGCATCAGGGCTACGTCTCCATCTTCGGGCTGGGCCACATAGTTGAATCTCGCGTAGTCCATTATGGATGGAGCAGTCCCGTACTTTTTTGTAAAGCTTTCAGATCGCAGAGAATCCACCGAATAAGCCACACTACTGCCCATATTATGCGGTAATCCCAGGGTATGCCCTACCTCATGAGAAGAGACAAAGCGAATCAGACGCCCCATGACTTCATCCTTAAAGGCTACCCCCCGGGCATCCTCATTTATGGCGGCAGTCTGCACAAAGAACCAGTTTCTCAACAGGGTCATTACGTTGTGGTACCAGTTGATATCAGACTCTAATATTTCTCCACTCCTTGGGTCGCTAACATGCGGGCCGTTGGCATTGGGTATGGGAGAGGCCAGGTAACGCACTACCGAATACCGGACATCTTCTGGAGACCAATCCGGATCTTCTTCAGGATTTGGCGGATCTTTGGCAATGATGGCATTTTTAAAACCTGCTGCCTCAAAAGCCACCTGCCAGTCCTCAATTCCCTCCTTAATAAAAGGCACCCATTTTTTGGGTGTGGCCCGGTCTACGTAGTAAACGATTGGCTTTTTAGGTTCAACCAGTTCTCCTCGTTTAAACTTTTCAATATCTTCTTCCTTGACTTCCAATCTCCAACGGTCCAGATAACGCACGGTTTTACTTTCCTGTGCATCCAACCCGTAGTCTACCTGTCCCCGGGCGAACCAACCCACACGTCGGTCAAAATATCTGCGTTTCATGGGTTCTTCCGGCAGAAGGATCATGGAATTATTGATTTCTATGGATATGGAGCCTACACTGCCGTTGGAAGGCGGACTTGAGGCATTGTACGTTTTTACGTGTCGGGCTTCAATATTTAAGGGGAAACTTTTGATGGATTCAATAAAACTTCGTTTTTCATCGAGGCGACTCACCTTATATCGTTTCCTATACCGGTCTGGCATGCCCAGGGCTTTAGCATCTTTGGTGAAAAGTTCATCTACCTGTATCACAGTTGCCGGATTCAGGGAATCCTTCTTAAATGCTTTGATATCGAAGGCGTAAAGCACCGGTTCAAAATTTGAATTTACGACTGCCTCGTTCACAGGCAGGGAATCTGCAGCAACCACACCGTAACTAACCACACGCAGTAATACCTTTTTGGGTTTTTTCTCCCAGCGGAGGACCTGTGTATTTATTTTACCGCCACCGAATCCAATTCCTGAAGCGGTTTTTGAAATCCTGCTCACCATGAGCATTTCCCTCCCAAACAAGGAATCGGGAATTTCATAATAGTATTTGTCGTCGACCTCATGAACTGGGAACAACCCTTCATCTGTTTTGGCCTCTTTGGTGATTACCTTGTTATAAGGTTGGATTTTATCCTTTTTACCATTGGTCTTAGCCTTGGTCTCAGTATTGGCTTTCTTTTTCTTTTTGAAGAGCTGGGCTTCTGCCTGAGGGGCAGCAATAAAAAGGAAGACTAAGAGTGTTGTGATTTTGTAAATGTGTCTGGGATGCATATTCAATATTTTTTTTGAAGAAATGATGCCCAATAACCGAAAAATAAACGGATTCTTTTGTTAAGGAAATCATAAGTGGCATTAATTTTTTGATATCAAATTTGATATTTTAAAGCACTGTGAATCAATAATATAAATTAGTATTTGAATGATTTTACAAATACTATTGAAATCAAAATATGCTGTTAAACAGTGCGCATATCTGTAACAAACGTGATTTTGTTCCGTCTTATAAGCAAACCAAGAATTGTTAACGCTGAACCGACAAGGCAAGCAATCAATCAACAAAAATGAACAAATTATTACTAGTATGTGGTTTGGTTATGCTGAGCACAACCACCACGCCGCAAGAAGAGATCGCCACATCAGAGTGCACTTATCAAGAAGTGGCTTTGGGTATTGAAAATGCGGAAGTAAATGTCATCGAAGTTCACACTAGCGAAGCGGCTACTCCGATCATAGCACCCAAGTTGATAAGTACGACCTATCCCGATTCTCAAGCAGAATTGGATTTGAATGAAATCGTCTTTATTGAAGAGGAAGAGATCCTGGATCTGGGATTTGATACCCGCGATTATCTGCCCGAAGGCTTTGATGCAAACGAGGCCTATGTAGACCTGAATGGTATTACATTTATAGAGGACGAGGAACTTGAATTGAACTTCGACACAGCTTTATACCTGCCTGAGGATTTTGATCCCTACGCAGCTCCTGAAGGAATAGAAGGTATCAATTATATGGAAGAAGAGGAGGTTATTGACCTTGGATTTGATACGGCGGCCTATCTGCCAGAAGGATTTGACCCCTACGAGATCTATTTCGATCTGGATTCGGTTGAGTATATCGAAGAAGAAGAGGAGATCGTTTTGGATTTTAACCCGGCCGATTTTTTACCTGAGGGATTTGATCCCTATGCGTTATAAACATACCCTTTAGATAGAATATTCTCATTTTCTATCAGTTATTTGATTAGTCAGAATAAAGCCCTTTTTCAGGGCTTTATTTTTTTGGATCCCCTTTTTATAAAAACAGCTCAGGACAAGTGTAATTTTGACGAATTAACAAAACATTAACATTTATTTTCCTAAAATCAACTTGGCAATGTTTCATCATTTTTACTGCTACCTCAGCAAGATTTTGATCCGGGAAATGCGAAGTTCGCAACTTTTGATTTCAAATGTTAAAGAGCCCATTTTTATTAGTGTTATCGGGAATTGTTAAGGAATTAAGAAGGACAATAATTCCTCGAAAAAGGGGTTGTATCTTTGTACAAAATTTAAATATAATAGAAATGAAAAGAGAGATTTTAACAGGAATTTTTTGGCTGGTATTCAGTGTAGTGGCCTTGGGAGCGCAGACTGGGAATTCTCCACTACATAATGATCAAATTGAAACCGACAAGGTTATTTTCATCGAGGAGGTTAGTCCGGTTGATCTGGGCTTCGATACCGCGGTGTATCTCCCGGAGGGCTTTGATCCTTATGGTATACCAGAAAACATTATGGATGTCTCATTTATAGAAGATGAGGACAAAATACAATTGGATTTTGATGTAAGGCAATATCTGCCAAAATACTTCGATCCCTATAAAAAGTATTTTGACTTGAGTTCCATTGAGTATATTGAAGAGGAGGAAGTCATTGAGTTCGATTTTGAGATTCAGGATTACCTGCCGGCTGACTTTATTTCGGTCCCTGCTTCATAGGTCTTAAGGAGTAACTAAAAAAGATAACCCCGGCTATTTTGCCGGGGTTTTTTGTGTATAGATCTTCTCTAGAACATCAGGGGAACCACATACTGGAACATCAGGATGAGCAAGCCCACAGCGATGAGATTCAGTATCACCCCAACCCGTGCCATTTCATGCACTTTTATATAACCGCTGGCAAAAACAATCGCATTGGGCGGAGTTGCCATGGGTAACATAAAAGCACAACTACTCGCAATTGTAACCGGAATAAGGAGATAGAGCATGGGTATGCCCAAGCCAATAGCAATTCCTGCAACTACTGGTGCCAGTACCGCTACCAGGGCTACATTGCTCATGAGCTCGGTCATAAAAAGCATAAGCAGGATGAGTAGGGAAGCCGTGAATAATATGCTGATTTCACTCATGGCGATAGCATTGGAAACCACATCTACAATTCCACTGACAGACATGCCCTTAGCCAGGGCCAATCCCCCTCCAAACAGAATCAGAATACCCCAGGGCAATCGCTGGGTATCCCTCCAGGTAATAATAAAATCGCCTTTCCTTGCATTGTAAGGCAAGGAGAATAGGGCAATTGCAGCCATGACACTTATTATGGTATCGGATAGTCCCAGTCCCGGGAATAGCTTATTGATCAGCGTCCGGAATATCCAGAGGAATACCGTTACCCCAAATATGGCCAACACCATTTTCTCTTTCCCGGAGGTAGGCCCAAGTTTGTCCAATTCCTCACGGATCACTTCCTTGGAAGCCGAGAAAGTGAGCTGCTTGTTTGGGAACATCCACTTTACCAGGACCAGGTAGCAAATGAAGAGCAGGATAATTGAGAAAGGCAGGCCGAGGGTCATCCATTTCAGAAAGGACACCTCAATGTTATATTCATTTTCCAGGAGACCGATAAGCACAGAATTAGGCGGAGTACCAATCACGGTGGCTATGCCCCCGGCATTTGCAGAGAAGGCAATACCTAACATTACGCTCAGGGCAAAATTCCGATCGTTTTTTGTGAAGCCGTCTGCATCATTGATCAGGAGGTCTATGACCGACATAGCGATGGGTAACATAACTACCGTACTAGCCGTATTGCTGATCCACATACTTAGGGAAGCCGTAGCGATCATAAACCCCAGAACCACCCGATTGGGTGTAGTCCCGGTAATCCTGATGATATTTAAGGCAATCCGCCGGTGAAGATTAACTTTTTCCAGGGCCAGAGCCAATACAAAACCCCCGAAGAACAGAAAGATTATAGGACTTCCATAATTGGCCCCAACATCCGCGGTAGGCATTACTTTCAAGAGTGGTAAGAGAATAAGTGGCAGCAGGGCGGTTACGGAGATCGAAACGGCTTCCGTGATCCACCAAATGATCATCCAGGCTGCCGCGGCGATGACTGAATTGGCATGTTCATGCCCTTCCATTAGTTCCGGCAAATTCAGTATTGCGAAAAAAAGAAGTGGGCCTGCTACCAACCCTAACTTCCTGTTCAGACCCATGTTTTGAATTTTGGGTCTAATCTATTGTTTTTCGCGTGCTTTTGAAAATGTCAGGCCATATCTGTCCGTAATCTCAGGGGATTATTCTTGCTGCAGGGTAATCGGGTTGAGGTCCAAATCGGTTTTTCCATAGAACAATTTAATTTGTTCTTCCTCCTCATAACCAGCAACGAAGAAGAGAGAATCCCCTATTTCTTTGATTTCTGGTAAGAATTGACCTCCGTAATGATATTCGGCTAAGAGGTTGCCTTCTGAATCGTATTTTTTCAGGTAATCCCGGGTTGAGATCACAAAACTATTACCGAGGCAAATGAGCGCCTGGTTGTTTGGGGTTTCCTCAAAATATTTCTTTTTGAGGGTGGTCCCACTGCTATCGGTGATACGCATTTCACCCATAGCATACATAACCAGGTTGCCATTACTTGAGGTTTCCAGGTGGAAGCTTCCATTGAGTTGGTCGCTCGTATTAATCATAGCGCTTAGCGCAGAATCCTCAAATATCACGTGATCCGTCAGGTTATAGGCCTCATCAAAATACATCAGCAGGGGTTTGTAATTGGTGATATAGGGAGGTGTTCCACTGGCCTGGAATACTCCGCCAAAGGCAACAAATCCGCCCTCAACTGCGATCATATCCCCTATGCTGGCGTTTTCATGGCCAGGAATAGCGGTTGTGATCACCTGGAAGGCATCACCATTACTGTTTCGAATTTCGATAGCTGCTTCATGGTAATCTCCGCTTTTATCTGCTCCGAAATAGAGGTAATTGCCGCCAACCTCCAAAAATCCATAGCTGTGTTTCTTGGCAGATTGCACCCCATTAAGAAAGGCCCAACCGGCATCATAGGTTACCTCCTGTGTTCCGTAAAGGCTGTTTAAGGTCCTTGAAAAAACGAAATTCTTTTTGCCATTAGGGTAGAAGTTGGCAAAGGCCGAGTTGCTGTTATAGGGCTTGTCCGCGAGGTATTGCCCTACGGTCTCGTAATTTTCATCTAGCTCCCGGTAATAGAATTTTGCTCCACCGGATCCAATTTCATCAATGAGCAACTCGATGTAGTAATATTTACCATTATCGGGGTTTATACCCAGCTCCAGCGGGATCGCAGAGTATCCTTCGGCTATTTCCGGATAAAAATAGAATTCTTCGGTGGAAATCACCGTGACCTCCAGGTTAAAGGTTTTGGTATCACCCGCTTCATTGCCTACGGTAAGCGTTATGGTATATTCACCTGATTCAGTATAAGTAACTTCAGGATTTTCAAGGGTACTTGCATCTCCGTTCCCAAAATCATAGAGGAAAGTGGTTGCTCCTGATGAACAACTGCTAAGCTGGAGTGTTTCTCCAACCATAAAGGTCTCTTCACTGATCTCAAAGCAGGCTTCCAGGGCCTCACCGGGATCCGGGGTCTCTTTCTCCATTTCGTCTGTAGAACAGGAATAAAAGAGAAAACAACATAAAATAAGCAGGTAATTGTGTTTCATAATAGCGTTTTGGGGTTTTGCTACTATAAAACGTGAAGACATAGTGCTTTATTTCATCAAATCAAGTGCATTCGATGAACTACACAAACAATTAACATATTGATTAGAAGCGAGTTACAAAAGTAGAACAGGGATTATTATTTAAATGTTATTCCTGTAATACACAAGACAATATTTCCCCTTCTTTTACGACCTTAACAAGCCCGAGTTTCCCCAGGGCTTTTATCCCCTTGTCCCAGGCCTTATTGCTAAGTCCGGCTGCGGCCTTCAGGTCCGATAGCGGCATGGTCTTACTCGCTTTCAATGATTCGAGGATGGCCTTTTCGTTATCCTTGAGCTGAAGCGGCTTTTTTTCCGGACGCATTTGAGGGAAAAACAGCACTTCCTGAATGGAAGCATTGTTGGTTAGCAACATAACCAAACGATCGATCCCGATTCCAATCCCTGATGTGGGAGGCATTCCGTATTCGAGAGCCCTCAGGAAATCCTGGTCGATAAACATGGCTTCATCGTCACCTTTTTCTGAAAGTTTGAGTTGTTCTTCAAACCGCTCGCGCTGGTCTATGGGATCATTCAACTCCGAATAGGCGTTGGCAATTTCTTTCCCATTAATAATCAGCTCAAACCGCTCTGTAAGCCCTGGTTTTTCCCGGTGCTCTTTGGTAAGCGGGCTCATTTCCCTTGGGTAGTCAATAATGAATGTAGGCTGAATAAAATGAGGTTCGCATTTTTCTCCAAATATCTCATCGATCAGTTTACCCACACCCATGGTTTCATCTACTTCCACTTCCAGCTTTTCAGCCACTTCGCGAAGCTCGGATTCCCCCATTCCGGCGATATCATAGCTGGTATATTGTTTTATGGCTTCCATTATGGGAATTCTGGGGTAGGGGGCCTTAAAATCGATTTCCAGATCGCCCATCATGGTTTTAGTGCTCCCATTGGCATCCAGGGCCACTTTTTCCAGGAGTTGTTCGGTCAGGTCCATCATCCAGTGGTAATCCTTGTAGGCCACATAGAGTTCCATGATGGTGAACTCGGGGTTGTGGGTACGATCCATCCCTTCGTTCCTGAAATCCTTGGAAAACTCATAAACGCCGTCAAACCCTCCTACGATAAGCCTTTTCAGATATAGCTCATTGGCAATCCGGAGATATAGCGGGATGTCCAGCGCGTTGTGATGTGTGATGAAGGGTTTTGCTGCAGCACCCCCCGGGATGGGTTGTAATACAGGGGTTTCCACTTCTAGATACCCCTTCTCATTTAAAAATTCCCGAATGCTGTTTGTAATTTTCGTCCTTTTGATAAAGGTGTCTTTCACGGAAGGGTTTACGGCCAGATCCACGTATCGTTGCCGGTATCTCAATTCAGGATCGGTAAACTCATCATATACATTACCTTCTGCATCGGTTTTGGGCAGGGGAAGCGGACGCAGCGACTTACTCAAGAGGGTCAGGTTTTTTACCATAACGGTTTTCTCCCCTACTTTGGTGGTAAACAACTCCCCTTCAATACCTATGATATCCCCTATATCCAGAAGTTTTTTATAGACTTCATTATACAGGGTCTTGTCTTCTCCCGGACAAAGTTCATCGCGGTTGAAATACACCTGAATTCGCCCTTCACTGTCCTGAAGTTCAGCAAAGGAAGCTTTTCCCTGTATCCTTCTGGACATCAACCTTCCGGCAATAACCACTTTTTTGTTTTCTTTATAGTTTTCGCGTATTCCAGCCGAGGTAGTATCAACGGGAAACAGGGCAGCCGGGTACGGATTGATTCCCAATTCCCGCAGCTGACCGAGTTTTTCTCTTCTTACGATTTCCTGCTCAGAAAGTTGCATTTCAGTACGATTTCAGCCGCAAAATTACATTATTTAAAAAAAGAGGAAAGCTGTGGGTCATTTTATATTTCCCATTTCGCGTAAACCCAGGGCGAAGTATGATAAAAATCATAGAATATTGGGCTGTTCCTTCCTTCTTTTGTCGGGTTATTGTTGATACTCCTAGGCACCTGATAATTATCCAAAAACTTATGGATAGAACAATACGGGAAGTATCGACCATTGTATAATTATAAGGATTTGTAATATGAAAAATTGGTTTTTTGGTTTACTGTTTGTTTTAATAGGGGGTTTAAGTCTTTCAGGACAAGATCTTGCTCCATATATCAAAGTTACTGAGTCCCAGGAATCGATTCAGGCCCTTTCCCAAAAGGTAACTGAACTACTTCAACAAAGTAATTTTGAGGTTTTGGGGTCCTATCATCCCGCAAACAGAGGGACATTAAAAGTGATTGCGTTTACTAGAAATGATTTAAAGAACACGGTGGTAAAAGTGGCCGATCGGGGAGCGCTTGGTGCTGTAATGAAAGTCGGTTTTGTTGAGAAATCGGGGAAGGTTACGGTTTCTTATACCAACCCTGATTATCTTCTGAGAGCGTATTTAAGAGAGCATTACGACACGTATAAAAGTACATTTACCAAATTTGCTGCAGATATAAAATCAACCTTGTCATCTATTGGCAATGATTTTGCTCCCTTTGGAGGAACCGTGCGGGCCGATAAGCTCAAAAAATATCATTACAAGATCATGATGCCATATTTCACAGATCCTGAGACAATAGGAGAATATGCTTCATTTACTGAAGGGTTAAGGATTATCGAGGAAAATCTGAGAACAAAAAAAGGAAATACCGTTGAGGTATATAAATTGGTCTACCCAAATAAAGAGATCGCGGTCTTTGGTGTGGGGTTGAGAAGTAAAGAAGATGGAGAGTCCCATTTCCTTCCAAAAATCGGAGTAGAACACGCGGCTGCCTTACCGTATGAAATTATTCTTCAGAACAGGGAGGCTACAATGCTGCATGGCAAATATAGAATTGCCTTACACTGGCCAGACTTAACCATGGGTACTTTTATGAAGATCATGAGTACACCCGGGGATATTGAAGATACGCTGGAAGGACTTTGCAATCAGGAAGATTCTGGTTCCTGACCCATGAGTTTTTTCAAAAGTTAAATTCTTTAAAGTAAGTCTGTTATCTTAACACAAAGACCCTTCTATCCGAGGGGTCTTTTTTGATCGTCAATAACAAAGCATCGTCTGCTTAGCCTTATCCTTTGAAGCTATTCAGTTATTTTAGGTTGCTGTAGTATTATTGCTTCCATATCTTGCTCTAAGGAGTTCATCGGCATTTCCACAATACGACCTACCTCCTTACCCGCTTTGAGGAATATGAGTGTAGGAACAAACTCTATGTTCCAACCTTTTTCCTCGCCGCCAGGACTCGTCTTGTAAAATTCATCCCTTTTATCCACGGCCACGATCTTGATC
>CAJHYA010000118.1_pt1 | contig 10255 bp, 7 predicted proteins | sample 9198611 | NCBI WGS metagenome assembly CAJHYA01 (sample SAMEA7708353, study PRJEB35096) | sediment metagenome | biome: marine neritic benthic zone biome [ENVO:01000025]; feature: sediment [ENVO:00002007]; material: shallow marine sediment [ENVO:03000034] sea grass bed [ENVO_01000059] ... | reverse complement strand
GAGAAACATGGTTTTCATCGGGATGATATTACGGATGTCTTCCTCACCCACCTGCACTTTGACCATTGCGGGGGGAGTATCCGGTGGAACAAAGACCGGACCGGCTACGAGCCCGCGTTCCCAAATGCCGTATTCTGGAGCAATGAGGCACACTGGGATTGGGCGGTTCACCCCAACCCTCGGGAGAAAGCGTCCTTTTTAAAGGAAAATATCATGCCCATTCAGGAAAGTGGTCAATTGCAATTTATCAATCCCCTGGGTCAGCCTTACATAGAGGAATCCCCCTTGGGGTTTGGGATCCTTACGGTAGATGGCCATACAGAGAAACAAATGATCCCCCACATCTCCTATCAGGGGAAAACGCTGGTCTTTATGGCCGACCTATTGCCTACAACCGGGCATATCCCCCTGCCCTATGTTATGGGGTATGATACCCGGCCGCTGATTACCCTTGAGGAAAAAGCCAAATTTCTGGAGAAGGCGGTTGCCGAAGACTACTACCTGTTCCTGGAACACGATGCCTCACATGAAATTTGTACGCTGCAGAAAACTGAAAAAGGAGTACGCCTGAACAATACCTATAGTTTTGATGAAGTCTTTTCTTAAACACACTGCCTTAGCCATATTCCTGTGTAGTCAGGTTTCCTGTGAACAGGAAGCCCGAAGCAGCTGGGATTTTACAGCCGAGGGGGTATTCACACCAGGGATCGAAGGTCCGGCTGTTAATGAAAAGGGGGCGCTTTTCGCAGTCAATTTTAACAAAGAAGGCACAATAGGCAGGGTTGATGAAAACGGGCTTGGTCAAATATTCCTGGAGCTTCCCGAAGGCAGCATTGGTAATGGCATACGGTTTGATGCTGATGGTCATATGTTCATTGCTGATTATCTGGGTCATAAAGTATATCGGGTACCTAAAGGGTCTAACATCCCTGAGGTATGGGCACATGAACCAAGCATGAACCAACCCAACGATCTCGCGCTCGGGCCCATAGGTCAAATTTATTTAAGTGATCCCGATTGGAGCAGCGGCACAGGAAAGCTCTGGATGGTTGATCCTCAGGGTAAGGTGATCCTGCTGGAAGAGGATATGGGCACAACCAATGGGATAGAAGTAGATCCCGATGGGCGTATTCTTTATGTCAATGAGTCCATTCAGCGCAAGGTATGGCGATACGATATCAGCCCGGAGGGCATCCCGGAAAATAAACAACTGTTGATTTCGTTTGAAGACTTTGGGTTGGATGGTATGCGGTGTGATATAGAAGGAAATTTGTACCTTACCCGCTTTGAAAAAGGAACCGTTTTGGTGGTTTCCCCTCAGGGAAAAATCCTTGATGAAATCCTGTTAAAAGGGAAAAAACCTTCCAATATTACTTTCGGAGGAAAGGACAATAAAATCTGCTATGTAACCATGGCAGATCGGGGGTGCGTTGAAGCCTTTCAGGCGCGGTTCCCCGGAAAAGAATGAGAATAATTAATTATTGAATATATGATGATCAGAAATGGAAAGGGCTTGTTTGGCCTGATGACAGCAGCCCTTTTACTATGGGGTTGTGGGGCTACCCAATTGGTATCTACCCCGCTTGAAAATGTTGACCGTGTAGCTTTGAAAGTTTCGGAGTTAACAGAAGAGGAAAAGAAGAACTGGGGACATGCTGACCTGGTGCAGGATACCATACCTGGTATGAGCGTAGATAAAGCGTACCGGGAAATTATTGGTAATAAAAAAGGAAAACCAGTTGTGGTTGCCGTCCTGGATTCCGGGATCGACCTGAATCATGAAGACCTGGATGGGGTGCTATGGACCAATAAAGACGAAAAGCCTGGAAATGGGGTTGATGACGATGGCAATGGGTATGTAGACGATATCCACGGATACAATTTCCTCGGTTCCTCATATAATGAGCAACTCGAGTATGCCCGTGTTTTAAGGCTGGGCATAGGCAGTGCTGAATATCAGGCCAGGGCCAAAGCCTTGTTGGATTCAGAGTACGGGGAAGCTTTTCAAAACAAACAGCGCTATGAACAAATCCTGCAGGTGGTTAAAAATGCGGATGCGGCTGTGAAAAAACACCTGGGCAAGGACAATTACACCAAAGAAGAAGTAAACGCCATCAAAACCGAAGACCAAACGCTGGCTCAGCAGGTCTCAGTATTACAACAAATGTACGCTTATGCCGATAGCATTCCGGAAGTTATGGAAGAGCTGAATGAAGGCATCACTTACTTTACAGAACAGGTGAACTACAACCTGAACGTGGATTTTGACGGCCGAACCGAAGTGGGTGATAATCCATATGAACTCAATGATATTGGCTATGGAGATGGAAACCCCATGAATCGGGTTCCTGATGAGGCGCACGGCACACATGTGGCGGGAATAATCGCCGCAGAACGCAACAATGGACTGGGGATGAACGGGGTGGCCAACAATGTCAGGATAATGAGTATTCGTGCTGTGCCCAACGGGGATGAATACGATAAGGACATTGCCCTCGGTATCCGATATGCCGTTGACAATGGTGCCCAGATCATCAATTGCAGCTTTGGAAAATCCTTCTCCCCCAATGCGGAATGGGTGTATGACGCGATAAAGTACGCCGCAGCAAAGGATGTGCTGATCGTACACGCCGCCGGGAATGATGGCAATGACCTGGATGCTCCTGAGAATCCGAATTTTCCCAACGATCAGGTAGGTACGGGTCAGGAAATGGCAGACAACGTAATTACTGTGGGCTCTTTGGATAACGAATACGGCTCAGAAATGGTTTCCGGTTTTTCCAATTACGGTAAGAGCAATGTGGATGTCTTTGCTCCCGGAGGCAGCATCTATTCTACGGTGCCCGGGAATAAATACGAGTTCCAGGGAGGCACTTCTATGGCGGCTCCCGGCGTAAGCGGCGTTGCAGCCCTTATCCGTTCCCATTATCCCAGGTTAACCGCTGCCGAGGTAAAACAGGTGCTGATTACTTCTGGTCTCAGTCCTGCCGCGACGGTTGTCTTATCCCGAGACACCAGTAAGACGAAGCCGTTTAAGGAAATCAGCAAGTCCGGAAAAATGGTGAACGCCTATAATGCATTGATCATTGCAGACCGGTTAGCCCAGGGTAAAATCAAAATTTAAATATGATACAGAAGAAGATTGGAAAACTGCTGGCAGGGTTTTGGATTGCCGGTGCTTTCCTGTTGAATGCTCAACAAGGTTCTTACTGGCAACAGCATGTAGCTTACAAGATGGAGGTTGATGTGAATGTGGAAGACTACACCTACTCTGGTACCCAGCAACTCACCTATACCAACAATTCTCCTGAAGCGCTCAAACGGGTATTTTATCATATGTATTTCAATGCCTTTCAGCCTGGCAGTGAAATGGACATGCGGCTTCAGCATATCGAAGATCCTGATCGCAGGATGTTTGTAGATGGTAAAAGCCGCATTTCAGATTTAAAACCGGATGAGATCGGATTCCTCAGGGCTACATCCCTGAAGCAGGATGGAAAGCCTGTATCCTTTGAACTGGCCGGTACTATTTTAGAGGTTGATCTGGCTGCACCAATCGGACCCGGTGAAAAGACCGTGCTGGAAATGGAATTCAACGGACAGGTTCCTGTTCAGATCAGACGCTCGGGACGAAACAACAAGGAGGGCGTTGCGCTTTCCATGAGCCAGTGGTATCCTAAAATGGCTGAATACGATTTTGAAGGCTGGCATGCCTATCCGTATATCGCCCGGGAATTCCATGGCGTTTGGGGAGATTTCGATGTAAAGCTTACCCTGGACAAAAAATATACCGTAGGAGGTACAGGATACCTTCAAAATCCGGAAGAGATCGGACACGGTTATGAAGAAGCAGGGACCAAGGTTCCCAGGGCCAAAGGAAAAACGCTGACCTGGCATTTCAAAGCGCCCAGGGTACACGACTTTATGTGGGCTGCTGATCCTGAATACATCCATGACCGCCTGGAAATGGAGAATGGAACCACCCTTCATTTCTTCTACAAAAACAAAGCGGAGATCATCGATAACTGGAAAAAACTTCAGCCCAAGACGGCTGATGCCATGACCTTCTTTAATAAAAATATTGGTCCTTATCCTTACAAGCAGTACTCTGTGGTTCAGGGCGGAGACGGTGGAATGGAATACGCCATGAGTACCCTGATCACCGGAGAACGGGAGTTTGGTAGCCTGGTAGGAGTAACCGTACACGAGCTGGCACATTCCTGGTTTCAGCATGTCCTGGCAACCAATGAATCCAAACACGCCTGGATGGACGAAGGGTTTACTTCCTTTATTTCCAGTCTGTGCATGACGGCCATTATGGATCGGCAGGGAGAGAATCCTTTTGCCGGGGCCTATGAAGGGTATTATGGTCTTGTACAATCCGGTTTGGAACAGCCGCAAACCACCCATGCTGATCGCTATACTGTGAACACTGCTTACGGGTCTTCTGCTTATAGCAAGGGTGCGGTGTTCCTGGCCCAGCTGGGGTATTTAATTGGGCAGGACAAACTCATGCAATCGCTCAGAGAATACTACAGGCTTTTTCAATTCAAACACCCAACGCCCAACGATGTCATTCGCACTGCCGAAAAAATGTCAGATATCCATCTGGGCTGGTACCTCAACGACTGGACACAAACTACTAATACCATTGATTATGGCATCAAGGAAGTGACCGGAGATGAAACCAGTGCCACTATTGAGCTGGAACGCATTGGGCTGATGCCCATGCCGCAGGATGTCCTGCTGGTCTATGAAGATGGTAGCCGGGAAACCTTTTATGCGCCTCTGCGGATGATGCGGGGTGAAAAAGGAAATCCGTATCCGGGAATAAAAAGGACGGTATTACCCGACTGGCCCTGGGCTATGTCCACTTTTTCATTCACGATAAATAAGCCTTTGAGTAGTATTCGGGCTGTTCTGCTGGATCCGTCACAGCTAATGGCTGATGTAAACCCGGCAAATAATCTTTGGCAACAGCCTTAGAGCTGTGTTTATGCTTATTGAGGGGCCTATGTCTCTTTATACCAGGGGGCTTCCCGGTACATATTATTCTTAGCCGCACGCTCCCGGTTGTAGAGGGCCATATGGGTCTTATCTACCACCCGCTCCCGGTAACCCAATAAGTGAAAAAAGGGCTTGCTGAAAAATCGGGCAATTTTAAGATTAACCATCAGGATTTCCGATTTATCAGATACCCGGTGGATTCCGGGAAGTATGGTTAGGAAGTTATCAAATTGAATGTGTCGCAAAAAAGCGGAGAACCGCAATGCCCATCGCGGGATCTTCCTGATCAGAAAATACCCTTCTTCCCCCTGGTCCTGATATAGGGGCATAAAAAGTATGGCGTCTTTCTCAGCCTCGATTACCTCCCCGTTGTGCCGGGCAAACTTCGTTCCTTTGCTTATCGGTTCAAAGCTTTTTGCGCCTATGATCATTTCAAAGTTGTCTTCCGATGTAATCTTATGCCTATGGATCACTTCATAGAAATTTCTGTTTCCACCGGCTGATTGTCGGAGTTGTTCACAAAACGCGGTTTTATCTATCTCCGGATGCGGTATCAGCACCCCGGTTTGCATCATACACAACCAGGTAAAGACAATGCTGTTTATCTCTGCTTCTTTTGTAAAGTGTTGGCCAGATTCAAATCCTATGGTCACATAACCCTTTTCGTTAATGTAACTCAACAACGGACCCTCGAGGTATTCTTCTATCCCCAGAATTACAGGTACAGGAAATCGTTTGGCAAACTTCCGGTTGATCATTGCATCATTTATAGTGATAAAAGGCAGGGTTTCACTGGAGGTGGTATGATAATCAATAAAGTAAAAGGGGGCTGGTTGGTTCTCCAATATCTCTTTCAACAAACTATAGATCTCGTCCAGTTCTTTTTCTTCGTCTTGACGATCCCCATTGTTTTTCTTCTTGATCTGTTCAATGTCTTTCCGGGTCCACATCCGGTTGAGGTCAGAACGTAAAAAGCGTTTTTCCTGCAAGAGCGCAGGGATATTGCCCCGGATGCCATAAACCGTCCCCTTTGTTTCAATCCCTTTTTCTTCCACCTCTTTAAAGACGTGTTCCAGTGCTTTGACGCCAGAGGGCTCATTGCCGTGGATTCCCCCGAAAAATATCATGGTAGGCCCGGGTTCTTTTCCTTGTAGCTTACCAATTATGCGCGATGTGTATACGACTTCTAGCTGTTTAGTGGGACTGTGGGACATGAACTATATGTCGTTAGATGTAATTATTCCAACCAATTTTGTTCCTGATACCACGGGAAGACAGTGGATATTATTGGAGTCCATAAGGGATTTGGCCTCCGCCAGAGATGTGTCAGCGGTAACCGTAATGAGATCCGTTTGCATCAGTTCTTTTATGCTTTTCTTGAGTTCCTCCGGCTCATCCAGGTAATGCGATACATCTGTCCAGGTGAGTAAGCCGGTCAAATCCTGATTGCTGTCCAGTATCGGTGCGTGGTGAATATGTTTCCATTCCATCATTTTCAATACCAGCTGGGCGCTGTCTTTTTCCTGAGCTGTGAAAATCCTTGAGGTCATAAAATCCCGGACTACCCGCGTCTCAGGAGGAACAATGTATTCATTTCCCCGGGGGTATTGCCAGGCATCCACAGTGTATCTTTTCTCCTTGCGTTGATACATGGTGGCGACAAGGATTTTTAGAGCATCCGGAACGGAGTGTTGCCTTTTTAACTTTCGATACGCCTCAATCATCCATCTGGAGCCGTTGTTTGTTCGTATACGCCTTTCAATAATCGATAAGTAGTGTTCGACATCCCGCGGGGCAACTCCCATACTGTACAGTCCCCTGAAAGCCATGGGAAGTAAATGATTCAAAAGCAAATCCTGGCTGCTGATCAGTTCTTCATTCCAATAGAATTGTGCAGCCATCCCGTATCGGGCGGCATTGAAAAAATTACTCTTGATGTTCGCAAAGTCCATGACTTTGTGGATTTCATCAAATTCCGCAGGCCTTCCCTGCATAATCCCTACCCACAGCATCATATTGGCTATCTCATCATCTGTAGTTGGTCCGGAGGGCAGGTATCTGTTTTCGATCCGAATATGGGGTTTTTCGTCCGTTAGTCCATAACAAACCCGGTTCCACTTGTAAATTGTTCCGTTATGCAGGTTAAGGGCCTTGAGCTTGGGAATAGTTCCTGCATCCAATTGGGATAAACTGTCCGATTCAAATTCGGTAGTAATAAGGCTTCTGAATTGAATGATCCCGTCTTTAAAGAAATCAGCTGCAGAACCGCATATCCAATGTGACCCGAAACCAACACGAGATTCCTTTTCGTTGAGTATAAAGGTGCTGGCCCGCGTATCGACACTTTGAGTGAACAGGGCTATTCGTGTTTCTTCCCACAGTTCCTTTCCAAGGAGCAATGGAGAGTTGGTACAAACTGACAGCACGGGGCCTGCAATGGCCTGCGCCCAATTATAGGTGTTGGCAAAATCATCCGGGTCTATTTGCAGATGTGCCTGAAAGCTTGTGTTGCAGCCTTCGTATAAAATGGTGTCGTGGTGCAGGTTTACCTCATCTACCCCCTTTATATGCAATTCGATATCTTCTTTGCGAATGCTTTTAATTGCGTCATTCAATACCCGGTATCTCTTTAGCGGCGTCATATAATCAAGCCCGAGGAACGGTGTATCAATAGTGGGCAGAATACCGGTAAGAATAACCTTGTTTCCGTATTTGGCTGCAGCTTCTTTGGCTTTCAGCAGCAGTTCGTTGAGTTGCTTGTGCAATTCAGAGAAACAGGTGCCTTCCAGAAGATGTGGCTCCAGGTTAATTTCCAGATTGTAACGGGTTAGTTCATTGGTGAAGTGCGGGTCATTGAGTTCGTGGAGAACCTCGTCGGCTTTATCGGATGGATTCCAGATTTCATTTACCAGGCAAAATTCCTGTTCGGCCCCGACATGCAGGGGGGCTTTTTCAAACTTGCCCTCTTTGAGCATTCGATCCATGGCCTCGATATCCCCAACCAGTTGAGCTATGTACTCTATTCTATCAGATGGGGCCGATAGCTTCTTAACATTCAGTTCGCCCATATACCGCAAAATTTGGTCGTAATAACCGGAAATATAAATCAATGCAAGGTAAAATCCTATTCCCGGGATAAATATGATAATTGTCAGGCAAAGCCGGGAGAAAATAAATTCATACTTTTGATTTCTATGGCTTTTTCTTTTCCCAAAAAAGAAAGGCTCAAGAGTAAAAAATTGCTTGAGCAGGTGTTTGAGGAAGGCAAATCCATCAAGCGTTTTCCCCTTAAGTTGATTTATCTGAAAACCCCCTTGCCCGAAGCTGTATCCTTCCAGGCGGCGATGGCTGTACCCAAGAAAAGAGTAAGGCTTGCCGTTAAGCGAAATCGAATAAAAAGACTGATGCGCGAGGCGTATCGGCTCCAAAAGGGAGTAATATTTAACAAGGCTGTGGGAAACTTTGCCTTGCTATTTTTATATCTTGGAAAAGAAAGCCCGGAATACCAGGAAATAGACAGCACAATGAAGGTGCTGTTAGATTTGTTTTTAAAAGAAACGCAAGATGAGAGAAATGATCAATAAGCGGGTGGTGGTGCCTGTTTTGGCGGTGGTGTTACTAGTAGTTGGAAGTAGTTTTAAAAACGACTATTTCGAGATTGCCAAGCAAATCGAAATCTTCACTACCCTGTTCAAGGAGCTTAACATGAATTATGTGGATGAAACCAATCCTGCTGATCTTATGGATACGGCCATCAAGAATATGCTCGATGAGCTGGACCCTTATACCAAATTTCTGAATGAACAGGATGTTGAAGCCTACAAGATCAATAATGCTGGTGAATATTCCGGTATCGGGGCACTGGTCCGGTCCTATCAGGATAAACTATTAATTATTGAGCCCTACCAGGGATACGCCGCAGACAAAGCAGGCCTCAAGGCCGGGGATGAACTGATAAAAATTGGCGATGTTTCCATTTCAGACTTTAAGGACGACGCTGCAGAACTCCTGAAAGGGGCTAACAAAACCCAGGTTGAGGTTACGTTTAAGCGGCAGGGTAAAACGCAAACGACTACCATTACCCGTGAAGCTATCGAAATAGACGCTGTGCCCTTTTATGGTATGGCCAACAAGAATACCGGATATATTGTATTGTCTAAGTTCAACGCGAAAGCCACAGAACAGACGAAAAGTGCCCTTATTGACCTCCAGGGGGAGGGCATGGAGCAATTGATCCTCGACCTCAGGGGAAATCCCGGGGGATTGCTCAGTGAGGCAATTAATATTACCAACCTTTTTGTACCTAAAGGAGAAACTATTGTCACCACCAAATCCAAGGTAAAAAAGTTTAACAGGGAGTATCGCACCAAAAACAGTCCTGTGGATGCTGAAATACCGCTTGTTGTGCTGGTGGACGGAGGCAGTGCCTCTGCGAGTGAAATCGTTTCAGGCAGTCTTCAGGATCTCGACCGCGCTGTTATCATTGGTGCCCGAAGTTTCGGTAAAGGTTTGGTTCAAAGGCCATTAAGGTTAACCTATGGCACCCAGCTAAAAGTTACTATTTCCCGATACTACACCCCTTCCGGAAGGTGCATTCAAGCCCTGGACTATTGGAACAGGGATCAGGAAGGAAATGCAGTGAGGAATACAGAATTTCGGGATTTCAAAACCAGAAATGGACGAAAAGTGCAGGATGGAGGCGGTGTAATGCCGGATATTGAAATACCGGAGCTGCAAAGCAACGCACTCACCAAAGCCTTAATTGTCAATAATGTAATTTTTGATTTTGCAACGGATTACTACTACCAAAATTCGTTGGGGGGTATTGTTGATTTTGATTTCAGAAACACAGATTTTCAAGCTTTTAAAAAGCATGTACAGGAAAGTAATTTCAATTTTGAAACCACCACTGAAAAAGCACTGAGGGAGGCCATTGCGGATGAAGATACTGCGCTTTTTGGCGAAGGCATGGCCCAGAACTACAGGGAGTTGATGGATAAAATAAAATTGGAGAAGTTCAACGCCATAGATCGGCATAAGCAAGAGATCCAAAAGAGCCTGGCAGATGAGATCGTCAAGCGCTATTTTTATCGGGAAGGGCTATACCGGTATTACCTCCAAAACGACGGCGCCATTTCTGAAGCCGTTTCCGTTCTGGACAACCAAAGCCGATACAGGTCTATCCTAAATTAATGCAATACCATGAGCCTTTCCAATGTCTCCTCTATTTCCCGGATGCCTGGGAAAG
>CAJHYA010000108.1_pt1 | contig 10270 bp, 10 predicted proteins | sample 9198611 | NCBI WGS metagenome assembly CAJHYA01 (sample SAMEA7708353, study PRJEB35096) | sediment metagenome | biome: marine neritic benthic zone biome [ENVO:01000025]; feature: sediment [ENVO:00002007]; material: shallow marine sediment [ENVO:03000034] sea grass bed [ENVO_01000059] ... | reverse complement strand
GCTGCCATCTTACATGTCCCTTATCATTGCCAACATATTTAGCTACATTGTCCTCCCAGTATTTTCCTTCAGCAGACCTATCCCTGTCATAATCTGCAGCAGTTTTATCTCCCTGGACGCGGAAGTAATTTCCAGTGTCTGACCCTGTAATAATCCGGTAGGTTACTATAGCGTTCTCCGGGGAATTATTGAACATGGCCGTTTTTTTAGCAGCGGCTTTCTCAAAATCGTCTCGCATGCCATCCTTGGGGCTATATTCCCAGGAATTCCAGTAAATCGGATTGTCGCTCCGCTGCGCATAAATGGATGCACTTATTAAAAGAGCCATCCCTACCAATACTAATTTTTTCATTTTGTTTAATTTTTGGTTAGTTAACTATTTCAGGTCTTACCGCTAATCAGCAATTGCTTTGCTAATCAGGTATTTCCTGAAGTTACTTTTTAGATATAGGATATTGCTGAATTCGAGGACGAATGGCGGCTAAAATTGTCCGAAATAGCGATTTATATTATCGAAATAGTTGGTTTATGCACAATAAGGGATTCCCGTATCAGAAATCCGAATAGACATTGCCTTTTCGGCAGACTGGTGCTCACCTAATTATGTAGAAAAAAAGCCACCCACTTTCGTAGATGGCTTATTGTAGTTTTCAGTCCTCTTTTAGGTCGCCTCGAAGGAAACAATATTTGGACTTTTTACGACAACAATAGGGGGTTACTTCCAATTGAAGCCTTTGCCCGAATTCGATTTAATTACCACATAGATCACAGCGGCAGCCAGAACAATATGCATATATCCATACTGACTTGGAACATCATCCCGTACTCCCAGGATCATATATGCCTGGAATGCATTCACAACAATAATAGCCAGGCCAACTTTTCTGGCAATTGCCGTGGCCGCAACATTTTCGGAGCCATATTGCGTTTTATTGGGAAAGGTGACAATGGCAATACCCAAAAAAGCCATCATGGTGGCCAGCATGCCCCATTCACCGGCGTCCCTGTACGCCATGTACTCGCCAAAAATGGGTAACAGGCTGAAGAGGAATATCCCCAATAAAAAATTCTTCCGGTTCAGTTTCAGGGCTCCAAATACCGTCAGGAGAACAAATAAGGTTCCCAATGCGCTAAAAATAATTTCTGAAGTTTCCATAATTAATACAGTTTGGTTGTTAGTTATTGATTAGTAAGCACTTAATATACGGAATAAATACATGCGCCCCCAAATTGAAGCATTGGAGACCGATGAAACAAGGATCACTAGAAAATTTGAAGTATAAAAGCTATTTTAGTTACATATAACGAGTTAGCAATCAAGGAAGACTATGGATGAGAGAATAGAAATCAAGGAAACTACCATAAAAAGGATAGGAGGCTACTTACACCGGATAGTTCCAATTGCGGATAAATCTGGTGAGATAATTAGCTATGCACTTAAACCGCTAATGTTAGAGTTCAAGCCACGTGACATCATGCAGGTAGTTATAGGTGCTGCATTATTAGCTATACCCGTTTCTCTGACAGAAGAAGCATGGGTTCTTGGTGAGTCGCTTCCCAACAAGAACATAATTTTTATCTCTGTTCTTTCTCTACTCATGATTTCGGTTTTCGTTTATTACAATTTCTATAAGGTTACTATTAAGGGCTTTGTCCTTGAATTTGTCAAAAGGGTTATTGGCACTTATTTAATCTCCATGATTGTCGTGGCATTGATCCTTACAATTATCCAAAAATGCCCTTGGGGAATAGATAACATATTGGCTATAAAAAGAATTGTAATAGTAGCTTTTCCCGCAGCCATGAGTGGAACTTTAAGTGATACGATAAAATGAATGGCAAACCACTTTTAGACTACTTCAACAAAATTCTTCCTTTAGATGAAGAAGAAAAGTCTGCCGTGGAAGCGTTATTCAAAGAAAGAAGGGTTAAACGGAGGCAATTCATTCTTCAGGAAGGTGATGTTTCCAGACACAACACATTTGTTGTTGAAGGTTGCTTCAAAATGTATTTTGTTGACGAAAAGGGGAAGGAACACAATCTGCAATTTGCGGTTGAAAATTGGTGGATAGGAGATATTGGCAGTTTCCATACCGAAGAACCGAGTAAACTTTATATTGAAGCGATAGAAAATTCTATTATTCTGCAAATCAATAAAGAAGATCAGCTGAAACTTTTTGTTGATTATCAGAAATTTAACCAGATTTTCAGAGTGCTCACTGAAAACGCATTAGTAAGTGCTCAACGGAGGATACTTCAAAACATTAGTTCTACCGCAGAGGAACGCTATCTCGACTTTTTAAATCGTTACCCGTATTTCTTTAATAGAATTTCCAACGTGCAAATAGCCTCTTACCTGGGCGTAACGCCTGAGTTTCTCAGTACCATTCGGAAGAAGATCGCCAAATCTTAAACTACATTAAGAGTATTTCTTAAACTGCCTTATAGGTATACATGATTCCGTTGCCTGACCTTTGTTTTAATTAAAATGTAAAAGCAATGAAACAATTAATCGCAACAGCTATTGCCCTACTCCTGATGGCATCATGCAGCGAAAAAAGGAATCAGGAATCAAATCAAATGTTAACGCAAAAAACGGAAATCATGCAAAAAGAAGAAAAACAAAAAATAGAAGAATTACTCAACGAATATGAAAAATCATTAAACACCTCTGACGCTAAATTGGCTCAATCACTTTATACCAAGGATGGTGTATTCATGCCAACTGAAGCGCCCTCTGGAATAGGTGCTGAAGGAATTTTAAAATCTTACGAATTTGTCTTTTCTCAAATTCAGTTGAATATTGAATTCTTCATTGAGGAAATTGTAGTAGAAGGGAACATGGCTTTTGCCGTAACCAGCTCAAAAGGTACGGTTAAAATACATGCAAATGGAATTGAAGTACCAGAAGCAAACAGAGAGCTTTTTGTGTTTGAAAAAGTTGATGGAGCGTGGAAAATTGCCCGATATATGTTTAATAAAACAGAACCAAAAGGAATTTAAAACTCAGCACTACAACTTGTATAAGTAATAGCGGTTTGGGAGTTATCTCAAACCGTTTTTGCTTTATATTGAGTATATTTCGTTTTACTGAAAGGCCGCTAAGTAATCCGATACTACTTATACATAAAACGTTGAAATCCATTGATAATGCTATTCTAAATGAAGATTGAACACATTGCTATTTGGACAAAAGATCTGGAAAAAATGAGGGGTTTTTATCTGGAGTTTTTCGACTTACGTTCGACTGAAAAATATCATAATCCCGGGAAAGCATTCAGCTCATACTTTTTAGCATTTGATAATGGCGCGCGGATTGAATTGATGCACAAACCTGATATTGGAGAACTAATTGAGAAAAGGGACGTAAAGCCAGGACTAACCCATTTCGCCATATCAGTTGGGTCCAAAGAAAAGGTTGATTTATTAACGGAAAGAATCCGTCAAAGCGGGTATAAAATAATAGGAGAACCCAGGACAACAGGTGATGGGTACTATGAAAGTGTTATCTCAGACCCTGAAGGCAACTTGATTGAAATAACGGAATAAAAAAGGACTGACTGGCTCCTCATTTGATGCTCAATAAAAGGGGCCTGTGGTATAGTTCTTTACAGAAATTGATCCACACGCTGATAGGCCTGGATTACAGCAAGTTCTCCTTCCTTACCCGCTTTAGCATTTCCGTGTTCCATACCTAAAATGCCGTTGTATCCTTTGTTATAAATGTATTTAAAGATGTTTTTATAATTGATCTCACCCGTGGTGGGTTCTTTTCTTCCGGGGTTATCGCCAATTTGAAAATAGCCGATTTCATCCCAACACTTTTCAATATTGGGCAGTAAGTTTCCTTCCTGGATCTGCTGGTGATAAATATCGAAAAGAATTTTGCAGGACGGGGAATTTACCGCTTTGCAAATGGCATAGGCCTGCGGACTTTCTGAAAGGAATAAACCGGGATGATTTCTAAAATTTAAGGGTTCCAAAACCATGACCAAACCATGGGGTTCAAGAATTGCACTGGCTTGCTTTAGTGTTTCAACAACATGTGCCGTCTGATAAGCCATATTAAGTCGTAAATCAACATGTCCGGGGACCACCGTCATCCATTTTGCATTCACACGTTTTGCAACGGGGATGGCCGTTTTAATTTCTTCCAAAAATTCCTGTCGCATTTTGGGATCCCCACTGGCCAGGTTGGGTTCGTTCCAATAAATGGTATGGGCTACAAAGACTCCCATGCTAAGTCCCCGTTCCTTCATCACCTTTGCCATTTGATTTTGCAATTCCACAGGGCGTTTACGCATATTGTTGTCTTCAAAGGCTGTAAACCCCTGGTCGGCCATAAAGTGAAGCTGATCTATAGGGTCTTTCCCCGCATGCTGTTGAAACATGCCTATATGGGGGGCATATTTCAGATTATAACGATAGGGCTTTGCTGATTGCCCAGTGGATGCCCATAAATTAGGAATGCTTAACCCTAAGCCAGCTGCTGCAGTCGTTGTGGTAAATGTTCTTCTGTTCATACTATTCAAAAGTCGTTTTGCCAGGTTGTGGAATTGCATAGCGCCCATCCGCATCTGGAAGTACTGGCGGGGTGCTCTCCCAGGTCATGGTTTCGGGCACTAGTTGATAGTCTGCATTAAGCGCTTGTTCCAAGCTGACCTTTTTACCAGAATAAGTTGCCATACGCCCCATAATGGCGGTCAGGGTGCTTTTTGCTGCATTTTCCGTATCGGCAATCACGCCTCCATTGCGGATGGAAGCAAACAAACGGTCGTGCTCCACTTGATAGGGGTTGGGATCTTCACCCCACTTTCTGGGATAAGTAAACAAAGTTTTTCCCTCCAGATCTTCGATAACCCCTTTGCCGAGGGTAACACTCCCTTTAGTGCCTTGAAATACTTCATCCACGCGGCTCATAGTTCCGGGTTGGTGTCTGCATTGACTCGCTATCACGGCCCCACTGGGGTAGGTGAATTCAACAAAATGATGGTCAAATATTTCACCATGGTCAATACCATTACGCACCTGGCGACCCCCCATACCCTGGGCTTCTGTGGGGTATTCCCCAATAAACCAGTTCGCAACATCAATGTTGTGGATATGTTGTTCGAGGATATGATCGCCACACAACCAGTTGAAATAATACCAATTGCGCATTTGGTATTCCAGTTCGGTTTGTCCGGGTTCTCTTTTACGTACCCAAACCCCGGCATCGTTCCAATAGATTTGTCCTGCTCGAATTTTTCCAATTGCCCCTCCGCGTACCTGTTCCAGAAGGCTGAGGTATTTCTGCTGGTAATGACGTTGTAGTCCAACAACAACATTCAGCTTTTTTTGTTTGGCCAGTTGAGCGGTAGCCAAAACTTTTCGGATTCCTGCGGAATCAGTAGCTACTGGCTTTTCCATAAAGACATGCTTATCGTTATTGATAGCATATTCAAAATGGTAAGGCCGAAAACCCGGGGGGGTGGCAAGGATCACCACATCGGCCATATCAATAGCTTTTTTATAGGCATCAAAACCTACAAAGCGATTCTTCTCTTCGACCTTGATGTTTTTTTCCCCTTCGAAGTGTTCTTGGATGGCTTTAAGACTTCCTTCAACGCGATCGGCAAAAGCATCTGCCATGGCTACAAGCTCAACATCGGGATCAGCAGTTAATGCCTGTACAGCAGCCCCGGAGCCACGCCCTCCGCAGCCAACTAAAGCGAGTTTTAGTACTTTATTACCCAAGCCGGGAGCCATAAAATCCATGGGTATGGGAGCGGTTAATACTGCTCCAGTGGCAAGGGTGGAGTTTTTGATAAATTTTCGTCGCGAGTTGTTTTGTTCTTCCATTATGATTTATTTCTCAGTTGTGTAATTCCAATATTTTTTTTGTTCGGCTGCCGTTGGGGTTTCCACAGGGCGTACCACACGAAATCCTACAAATGGAGCATCGGTATGCCACCATAAGCTTTTGGGAATTTGTGGATCGCGTTGTTTCCACTTTTTTGACGATCCCCTTCTCGCAGCACTTCGTAATTGACTGGGAGAATCCATCCACGAACCACCGCGAACTGTACGAGGATAGGTTTTTGCGGGGCTTTCATAGGGGTTGTCATTGTTTTTCTTTTTTCGCTTGCCGTAGGTGCTCATGTCATACCCGTCCAAGGTCCATTCTGCTACATTACCATGCATATCATAGAGTCCCCAGGGATTTGGTTTTTTTTGCCCCACTTTGTGGTACCCTGTATTGGAGTTGTCTTCAAACCAGGCGTATTCGGATAAATTGTCGGCTGTATCTCCAAATGAATACGCAGTAGCTGTCCCTGCTCTGCAGGCATACTCCCATTCTGCCTCGGTGGGCAAACGATAAAAATTACCCGTCATCGCGGATAACCATTCACAAAATTTTGATGCAGCAAATTGTGTCATGTTTATGGCAGGATAGCCATCTGTACCCATTCCAAAGCTCAGATCGAGATAGGGGGTTGTAGCACTGGAAACAGCATCCACATCCAGATTAACCTCCTTTGCACGTGGTCCTTCCTCTTGAGATGTGTCAATAGTGCGTTCCATAAACAGGGTATAGAGGTCCCAGGTAATTTCAAATTCTGCCATCCAAAACGGTGCAATACTTACCGGATGTTGGGGTGCTTCGTCAGCGAGATGCCCCTTTTCTGAGGGTGCACTCCCCATTACAAATGTCCCTCCCGGGATGAAAACCATCGATATCGTTTCGGCTGTTCCGGGGAGTTGCTGCGTATAGTTTTGTTGCCCAAAGCTGCAATGAGCAATGAGGAATAAAAAGAGCAAAAGCCTTAAACGGTTTAATGTCATGAAATTAAGGTAACAATTTTTCATATTTATTTCTTCATTATGGTAATAAGGATTTAAATAAAACATGTTAAAATCTCAAAATTAATCCCGAACTATAAAAAGAAAATCCCCTCACGGACGTGAAGGGATTTATTGTGGTTACATCTTGTGCAATGCAAGGGTTTTGTTTTAAAACCAAGTGACGCTGCAGTAGAACTATCGTTTAATCCTGATCTTAGCAGGTACTTCAATGTTCACCTCTAGCTATTGATGTTCATTTCATCCAACAAGTGGTGGTCTGTCTGAAATAAAGGGTTGATGGTAAACCCTTCTCCCTGTTGCCTTGTAAAGCGCATTGGCCAATGCCCCCATTACCGGCGGGAACGGGGGTTCTCCCAAACCGGTTGGGTCAATTTCGTTATTGACAAAATGCACTTCAATTTCCTTGGGCGCTTCACTGTGCCGAATGATCCTGTACCGGTCAAAATTGGATTGTTCCGGCCTGCCGTCCTTAAAGGAAAGGTTACCATACATGGCGTTACCAATACCGTCAACTATGGCCCCTTCGGCCATATTTGCAGCAGCATCGGGATTTACCACAATACCGCAATCAATAGCACAGACTACTTTTTCAACCTTAGGTGTATCACCTTCCAAAACAACATCCAGCACATGGGCGGCATAGCTGTTGTGACATAAATAAGCCGATACTCCACGGTAAGATCCAGGAGCCGATTCATTCCAGTTTGATTTATCACGGACCAGTTTTAATACGCCCGCGTAGCGTTCAGGGTCGTAATCATTTCGTTCCCCAACAGGCTTTTCCTTTGCCCGGTTCAGTAGCTCAAGCCTAAATTCAATCGGATCTTTCCCGGCCGCTTCAGCAACTTCATCCAGAAAGGCTTGTTCAACGCCAGCCATAAAATTGGAGCGCGGTGCCCTGAAGGCCCCTATGGTGATGTTAGAATTGATCTCCCATTGTTCTGCCAGGTAATTATCCACCGCTCCGGCAGGAAAACGATTGGCAAATAAAGGGGTTTCTGGCACTCCACCGGCTTTTACATGGAATGCGATCAAATTGTTGTTTTCATCCAGTGCTGCACGATAGGTCGCGTGATAAGATGGTCGATAAATACCAAAGGTCATATCGTCTTCGCGGTCGTAGACCAATTTCACCGGGGCTTTAACCTGTTTTGAAATCAGGGCTGCTTCAACAGCGTAATGCCCGTAGGCCCTTCTTCCAAAGCCACCGCCCATTCGGGTAAGCTCTACCTCTATTTTTTCAACAGGAACGCCCAGGCGGGCGGCCACTGTGGCTTCGGCTAAAGCAGGAGCTTGCAGAGGTCCGGCCAATTTTACTACCTCATCGGTAACGTGCGCAAAAAAATTCATGGGTTCCATGCAGTTGTGCGCCAGGAAGGGACAGCTGTAGGACCTTTCGATGACCCTGGCCGCATTTTTAAAGGCGGCTGCCGGATCTCCATCTTTTCGGGCTACGGTTCCAGGTTTTGCTGCCATTTGAGCCATCTGAGTGTAATGGTCATCCGTATTTTCGAGCCCTTTCGGTACCTCTACTTCCATTTGTGTGCCAAAGCGGTCAATGGTCAACTTGGAATCAGCAATGGGTTCCCAATCCACGCTTAACTGCTTTTTCGCATTCATGACCTCCCAGGTGGTTTTCCCTACGATTACCACCAATTCAGTAAAGGCAGTGGTGTCAAAATATCCCCGGGTGGCGTCGTCTTCAAGGGTTTTTATTTTGAAAACATCCACAATGCCTGGCATATTCTTTACCCTGCTATCATCAAAGGACTTTAGTTTCAGCCCGAAGGCCGGAGGGTGTGTGGCCATGGCTACCAGGGCGCCCTCAAACTGATAATCAACTCCAAACAATGGTTTGCCGGTAACAATCTTAAGGGCTTCCACATCTTTTTTGGAAGTTCCGATAATGGTAAAATCCTTGATTTCTTTCAATGGCACTTCCTCAGGAACTTCTCTTTGGGCTGCCAGAGAAGCCATTTCTCCGTACCCAGCTGAATTTCCGCTTGCTTCATGGCTAAGGACCCCTTCTGATGCCGAAATTTCCGAGACAGGCACCTGCCAGGATTCTGCCGCGGCTTCTTTCAACATTTGTTTTGCTGTGGCCCCGGCCATTCTAAGTCCCTGCCAACGGCGTCGAATCCCCTGGCTTCCGCCGGTGAATTGCCAGCCGTATTCCTCTGCATCGAGATTGGCCTGCTCAACGAGCACATCCTTCCAGGCAACATCCAGTTCATCGGCTACAATCATGGGCATGGAGGTGATTACTCCCTGGCCGAATTCCGGATTGGGAGACATGATGGTTACCAGCCCGTTATCGCCAATTTTCAGATAGGCATTGATCTCAAACCATACCTTGGGCATTTCCCTGATAGCCATTGTTTCCATATCCTTTGGCCTGCAGGCATTGAAAATGCTGAAACCAAGAACGAGTCCGCCACTGGCAAGACTTGTGTTTTTTATGAAGGCACGTCTTCCGATTTGTGTTTTTATAAGTGTCATTATTTCTGAATTAGGTGGATGAATTATGAATTGGCAGCTAGCTTGATGGCTTTCTTGATCCTTACATAGGTTCCGCAACGGCAGATATTGCCGTTCATAGCCATGTCAATTTCCGCATCCGATGGTTCCGGATTTTTCTCCAAAAGGGCTGCCGCAGACATAATTTGCCCGGTTTGACAATACCCGCATTGGGGTACATCCAATTCCAGCCAGGCCTTTTGAACCGGGTGGTCTCCGTTTTCCGAAAGCCCTTCAATGGTGGTTACTTCCTGATTGCCCACCATAGCTGTGGTTACCATACACGCCCTAACGGCCACGCCGTCTAAATGAACGGTGCAACTGCCACATTGGGCAATACCACAACCGTATTTTGTACCGGATAAATTCAGATGATCTCTCAACACCCAAAGCAAGGGTGTATTGGGGTCAACATCCACTTCCCGTGTTGTCCCGTTAATGTTTAAGTTAATTTTTGCCATGATTTAAAAATAAGTTCTTTGAATATACTGATTTTTAGCTGCTTATATGCTACAAATTGAAGCCTTGTTGACTCACTTTGTGATAAAATTTCATTTTTTATTTTTAGGGTGTAACACAGCGAGCTCAGTCAACCAATTCTCAACTTCTTGCGCCACCACCTTCCTTCTATTTCCCTGAATAGCCAGGTGTATACCATCCCGTTCACTGCCACCGCGTATTGAAAAGCCTTTGAGAATCTCACTGTCTGGACATAGCTCTTTAATGGTCCGGAAACAACTCCCCACGCCGTAACCCCCATGCGTATTAAATGGAATCAGCGTTTTGCCCGACAGATCATTACCGTTTAAAAAACTTTTCATCGGTGGTGGCAGCCGCATACCCCAGGTTGGAAACCCCAGGAATATGATATCGTACTTATCTAAATCGATACGGGTTTTCAGGGGAG
>CAJHYA010000249.1_pt1 | contig 10276 bp, 5 predicted proteins | sample 9198611 | NCBI WGS metagenome assembly CAJHYA01 (sample SAMEA7708353, study PRJEB35096) | sediment metagenome | biome: marine neritic benthic zone biome [ENVO:01000025]; feature: sediment [ENVO:00002007]; material: shallow marine sediment [ENVO:03000034] sea grass bed [ENVO_01000059] ... | reverse complement strand
CCCATTTATCGGAAGTTTTCTCTTTACCGTAGCCCCACCGCAGAGCAGGACGGCGTCAAATTCAGATTGCAGTTTTTTTGCGGGGATATCCACCCCAACATGTACACCACAGCGAAATTCGATGCCTTCTTCCTCCAACACTGCCAAACGCCTGTCTATTATGTGTTTTTCCATCTTGAAATCAGGGATACCATAGCGTAAGAGGCCTCCGGGTTGTTCATCCCTTTCATAAACGATTACCAGATGCCCGGCCCTGTTGAGTTGTTGTGCAGCAGCGAGTCCCGCAGGCCCCGATCCAATAACAGCTATCTTTTTTCCAGTCCGATTTGCAGGAGGATTGGGTTTGATCCAACCTTTATCAAAGGCCGTTTCCACAATGTGTTTCTCAATATTTTCAATTGACACAGGATCCTCATTGATGCCCAGGACACAGGCTTCTTCACAGGGTGCCGGACAAAGTCTGCCTGTAAACTCAGGAAAATTGTTGGTAGCATGTAATATGGCTGCAGCCTGTTCCCATTTTCCACGGTATACTGCATCGTTGAAATCCGGGATCAGATTACCAAGAGGACATCCGCTATGGCAGAAGGGGATACCGCAATCCATGCATCGGGCCCCTTGCTCCTTCATTTCTTTTTCCTTGAGAGGAATGGTGAATTCCTTGAAGTGCTTTACCCGCTTTGCAATAGCTTCATACTGATCTACCTTTCGCTCGTATTCTAAAAATCCGGTCGTTTTACCCATGATCTGCTTAGATGATTTGAGATTTTTCCTTTTCTAGTCGAATTAACGCCTGTTTGTACTCTTCTGGGAAGATCTTTACAAAATCGGGAAGGCAATGCTCCCAATTTTCAAGGATTCGCTGTGCCAGAGGACTCAGAGTGGCGTTGTAATGGTTTTCTATCAATCCTTTCAATTCTGCTATATCCCTGTCCTCATCAACCTGGAGTAAATTGAGGGTGTCCTTATTGCACTTATTTTCAAAAGTCTTGTTCGGGTCGTATACATAGGCAATACCACCGCTCATCCCTGCCCCAAAGTTCCTGCCAACTTCTCCCAGAATAACGGCAATTCCCCCTGTCATATACTCACATCCGTGGTCTCCGATCCCTTCTACAACTGCCTTTGCACCGGAATTTCGAACACAGAATCGTTCCCCGGCCTTCCCATTTATGTAAGCCTCCCCGGAAGTAGCGCCATATAGGGTTACATTACCAATAATGATATTTTCTTCGGGTTTTAGGGTCGAGTTTTCCGGGACTTTGACCACCAGGCGTGCCCCTGAGAGGCCTTTGCCCAGGTAATCGTTGGTGTTTCCATGTACAACCAGGGTCATTCCTTTGGTGGCAAAAGCCCCAAAGCTCTGTCCGGCTGCCCCGGTGAAATTAATTTTCAAGGTATTTTCAGGAAGACCCTCAGCCCCATAGATCTTGGAGATCTCATTGCTGATTATGGCTCCAACCGCCCGGTCCGTGTTCCGAATTGGGAAATCCAGGGTTGTTTTTTCTTTTCGGAATAAAGCAGGATGCGCCTGCTCTATAATTTCAAATTCTATGGATTTGTGGACATCATGCTGTTGCTTCTTGGTGTTGTAGAATTTGGTCCCCTTGGGAACATTAACTTCATGTAATATGGGCGAGAGATCGATACCTTGTGCCTTGAAGTGATCAATGGCCGGGTTGCGATTCAATTTATGGACTTGTCCCACCATTTCATCAAGAGTGCGATACCCAAGTTTTGCCATGATTTCCCTCAGTTCCTGGGCCACAAAATACATGTAGTTGACTACGTGTTCGGGTTTCCCTTCAAACTTCTTCCTCAATTCGGGATTCTGAGTGGCAATACCTACCGGACAGGTGTTCAGGTGGCATACCCGCATCATAATACAACCTGAAGCCACCAAAGGTGCAGTGGCAAATCCGAATTCCTCTGCCCCCAGAAGGCAGGCAATGGCCACGTCTCTGCCCGTTTTTAGTTGCCCGTCACATTCCAGAACTACCCGGTTTCTCAAGTCATTGAGCACCAAAGTTTGTTGCGCTTCTGCGATGCCGAGCTCCCATGGGAGGCCTGCATGTTTCAGCGAGGTTAGAGGAGAAGCACCTGTACCCCCGTCGTGTCCTGAGATCAGGATGACGTCAGCTTTTGCTTTGGATACACCGGCCGCCACAGTACCCACGCCCACTTCAGAAACCAATTTCACATTGATTCTTGCTTTTCGGTTAGCAGATTTCAGGTCATATATCAATTGCGAAAGATCTTCGATCGAATAAATGTCGTGATGCGGTGGAGGCGATATAAGGCCAACATAAGGTGTTGAGTTTCTGGTTTTGGCAATAGCCGGATTAACTTTTGGTCCTGGCAATTGCCCGCCTTCTCCAGGCTTGGCCCCCTGTGCCATTTTAATCTGGATTTCCTGGGCATTGGTCAGGTAATTTGCCGTAACCCCAAAACGGCCTGAAGCTACTTGCTTGATGGCACTATTTTTCCAATCCCCGGTTTGGTGTCGGTAAAAGCGATCTGCGTCTTCCCCTCCTTCGCCGGAATTACTCTTGCCACCAATCCTGTTCATCGCTATGGCCAGATTCTCATGGGCTTCCTTGCTTATGGAACCATAAGACATCGCTCCGGTTTTAAATCTTTTTACGATTTCCGTCCAGGGCTCTACTTCTTCAAGTGGAATCGGATCGAAGTTGGCGAATTCAAAAAGACCGCGAATGGTCATCAGGTTTTTGGTCTGTTCGTTTACCAGGGAGGCGTATTCCTTATAAGTAGATGGCTCATTGTGGCGCACCGCTTTTTGCAGCTTGGCCACAGTTAGCGGATTGAACATGTGTTTTTCCCCATCGCGCCGCCACCGGTACTCCCCGCCTATTTCCAGGTCAAGATTAGCAGCTACTTCTGTTTTTCTATAGGCGTTTGCATGTCTTTTGGAGATTTCTTTTTCAATCTCATACAACCCGATACCTTGTATACGGGTAGGAGTATTTGGAAAATACCGGTCCACAACCTTTGTGTTCAGACCAATACATTCAAATAACTGGGAACCCCGGTACGAATTCAGGGTTGAGATCCCTATTTTATTCATCACTTTGAGGATCCCTTTCCCAATAGCCTTGTTGTAGTTTTTGATAGCTTCATTAAAAGTGAATTCCGTGATGTCCTGCGCTTCGATCTGTTCTGCAATGATCTCATTGACCAGATACGGATTGATGGCACTGGCACCGAAACCAAAAAGCAGGGCAAAATGGTGTACCTCACGAGGTTCGGCAGATTCAATAATGATGCTGAGTTTGGAACGTTTACCCAATGCTCGCAAGCCGCTGTTTACATAAGAGCAGGCCAACAGCGCAGGAACCGGAGCCATTTCTTCGCTCACATTTCGGTCTGAGAGAATAATGATATTGGAACCCTGATCTATAGCGTTTTCAGCTTGTTTCAAAATAGACTCCAAAGCTTCCTCAAGGCCATTATGACCTCTTAAAATGTCATATAGAATAGAGATAGACACCACTTTGTAATCCGGACTGGCATCATAATTTTTGATTTTGTCCAGATCTTCTTTGGAGATTACCGGGTTTTGGATCTTAAGCTTTCTGCAGTGCAATTCCGTATATTCAAACAGGTTTTGATCGCTTCCTAGAGTAAGGCTAATATCGGTTATCAATTCTTCCCGTATCCCGTCAAGAGGAGGATTAGTTACCTGTGCAAACAATTGCTTAAAATAGTTGTAGAGCAATTGCGGTCTTTCGGAAAGGACGGCAATGGGAGTGTCTGCCCCCATGGAACCTATAGGTTCTTTAGCGTTCTTCCCCATGGGCAGAACTATCGTATTGATATCCTCCAGGGTATACCCATAGACCGCTTTCCTTTTATCCAGCGGAGCTTCATCCAGAAAGAGCGGACAATCATTATACGGGATATCTCTAAGGTGGACCAGATTTTTATCCAGCCATTTCTTATAAGGATATTTCCTCGCGATTTCGGATTTGATTTCCTCATCGTTAACAATCCGGCCCTCTTCCATGTTTACCAAAAACATTTTCCCAGGTTCCAATCGTCCGTGAAATGCGATGTTCTCAGGTTTCAGATCCACGACACCGGTTTCAGATGACATAATAACATAGCCGTCTTTGGTTACGCTGTATCGGGAAGGCCTCAAACCGTTCCGGTCTAATACGGCTCCGATGTAGTTCCCGTCTGTAAACGGGATGGAAGCCGGACCGTCCCAGGGTTCCATCAGGCAGGAATTATACTCGTAAAATGCCCTTTTGGCTTCCGACATTTCCGTGTTTTTCTCCCAGGCTTCCGGAACCAACATCATCATTACCTCTGGCAATGACCTACGGGTCATTAGCAGTAATTCCACCACCATGTCCATAGTAGCAGAATCCGATTTTCCAGGCAGGATAATGGGCAGAATATCTTTTATCTCGTCGCCAAAAAGTTCACTTTTCAGCAGTTCTTCCCTGGATCGCATACGGGATACGTTACCCCTTAAGGTGTTGATCTCCCCGTTATGGCACATATACCTGAAAGGCTGAGCCAGATCCCAGGTAGGAAAGGTATTTGTAGAAAACCTTTGGTGTACCAGGGCTAAGCGCGTAATAACCCTGGGATCCATAAGGTCCTTGTAATACAGTTTTATGTCATGAGGCATTAATAGCCCCTTGAAAATGATGATCCGGGTAGAAAGGCTGGGAACATAAAAGAAATGCTGATCAGACAAACGAGAATTACCAATGGTATGTTCTGTAACCTTTCTGGCTATGAATAATTTAAGGTTGAAATCAAAATCATCCTGATCTGGCCCGGCCTTGCCGATGAATACCTGCTTCACAAAGGGTTCCGTTTCCTTGGCGATCCGCCCGGGTATTGCCGGATTAACAGGCGCATTACGCCACCCCAGAAGATTGAGCCCCTGTTTTTCTATTTGCGCTTCGAACGTCTGTATACAATAGTTGCGCTGATTTTCACTTTGAGGCAGGAATACATTTGCCACGGCATAACTGCCTGCCTCAGGTAGGGAGAAATCACAGACTTCGCTAAAGAATTCATGGGGAATGTCGATCAGCACGCCTGCACCGTCACCCGTCTTTCCATCTGCACTTACAGCACCACGATGTTCCAGTTTATCCAGTATCTCCAGTGCCTTGTGAATGATGTCATTGGATTTTTTTCCTTCAAGGCTGCAAATAAACCCAGCTCCACAGTTATCGTGTTCAAATTCAGGTAGATATAACCCTTGTTTCTTACTAAGCATACGCTGCGATATTTTCGCTAAAATATCCTATTACTTAGAAAATTCGTTATGGATTTCAGCAAAAGCAATAAAAAATCTAACATCTGCAATTAATTGTTAAATATTATGCAATTTGGAAAAAAAGTGGTGTTGGAATTGCGTTATCCTCAATTCAGGATAAGGTATACCCCCTGGAAGTCATTTTACAGGGGTAAGTCAGGCCACAATCCAATGCTGAAAGTATTCACCCCCTCTAAAACCGAAAGAAGAGGATAACCTAACCGACATTTAGGCTAACTACCCCCTTGGAATTTCTTTTGGCAAGAAAAAATTCAAAAATTAATCGGTGAGTATACTTCGGGAAATCACAATTTTCTGTATTTCCGAAGTGCCTTCATAGATCTGCGTGATTTTAGCATCCCGCATCATACGTTCTACATGGTACTCTTTAACAAACCCATTTCCTCCGTGAATTTGAACGGCCTCCACGGTAACAGACATGGCTACTTCTGAGGCATATAATTTAGCTATGGCTCCGGAAAGGTCATAATTGTTCCCCTGATCCTTATCCCATGCCGCTTTGTAAACTAAATGTCTGGCGGCTTCTATCTGGGTATGCATATCGGCCAATTTAAACGCAATGGCCTGGTGTCTGCTGATCTCCTTGCCAAAGGCCTTTCGTTCTTTGGAATATTTGAGAGCCAGTTCGTAGGCTCCTGCCGCTATTCCGAGCGCCTGTGCAGCGATTCCAATCCGGCCTCCCGCGAGGGTTTTCATAGCAAACTTAAACCCAAAACCGTCTTTACCTAGGCGGTTTTCTTTGGGGACCTTGACGTCATTAAGGAGTAAGGAATGCGTATCACTTCCACGTATCCCTAGTTTGTTTTCTTTTGGTCCTATTTCAAAACCTGTCATCCCCTTTTCCACAATCAGGGCATTGATTCCCTTGTGTCCTTTATCAACATCAGTTTGTGCCATTACCAGGTACACATCGGCAGAATTTCCATTGGTAATCCAGTTTTTGGTTCCATTGAGAATATAATGGTCTCCTTTATCAATAGCCGTTGTTTTTTGTGAAGTGGCATCACTTCCTGCTTCGGGTTCCGACAGACAGAAAGCCCCAATGACCTCCCCTGTGGCCAAGCGGGTGAGGTATTTCTCTTTTTGCTCTTCGGTGCCATAGGCTTCAAGTCCCCAACATACAAGGGAATTATTGACCGATACCACCACAGAAGCGGAGGCATCAACCTTGGAAAGCTCTTCCATAGCGATCACATAGGATAGCGTGTCTAATCCACTTCCCCCGTATTTAGGGTCTACCATCATACCCATAAAACCCAGTTCCGCCATTTTACGCACGGCCTCTGTTGGAAAACGCTGTTCCTCGTCTCTTTCAATTACTCCGGGTAACAATTCCTGCTGCGCGAAATCACGGGCAGCTTGCTGTATCATGAGATGCTCCTCAGTTAAGTTGAAATCCATTTATAAGAATTTGATAAAAAAGATGTACAAAGATAAGGTCTGGTTAGATAAAATTCAATGATAAGTAGGTTAAATTGAGAATAATTAAAATAGTAAATATCAGTTTTATTAGTAGTCTCAACATCGTAACTTACTTAGCTAATAAAACAAGGCCAATTTTTTATATTTGTCTTTAGCGCCAATATTAGGCGAATTAATCCTGTAAATATGAAACAACACTAGCCCTACGGGGCTTATTTTTAGCGAAACCGAAGGAATGGGTTCAACCCATTTTAGTTAAAAAATTGTCTAATTATTTACAGGTAATAAATATGAAAGATCTTTTAAAACAATACGAAAATAAACCCCCGGAAATTGTCTTCAACTGGAAGGATTCCGAGACTGAGGCTGAGGGCTGGACAGTAATTAATTCCTTGCGAGGAGGTGCAGCAGGTGGCGGTACTCGTATGCGTGAAGGGCTCGACATGAATGAGGTGCTTTCCCTGGCAAAAACCATGGAAGTGAAGTTTACGGTATCCGGGCCACCGATAGGGGGTGCAAAGTCAGGAATTAATTTCAATCCGCACGATCCCCGAAAAAAGGGAGTGCTGGAAAGGTGGTATCATGCAGTGGCACCCCTCTTAAAAAGTTATTACGGAACAGGAGGGGATCTCAATGTAGACGAGATCCATGAGGTAATTCCAATTACCGAAGAAGCAGGAGTTTGGCATCCTCAGGAAGGAGTATTCAACGGACACTTTAAACCTACAGAAGCAGACAAGATCAATCGGATCGGGCAGCTGCGTATGGGGGTTAAGAAGGTGCTGGAAGATCCCCACTATTCTCCCGATATCAGTCATAAATATACCGTAGCGGATATGATTACCGGGTTTGGAGTGGCGGAGGCCATCCGGCACTATTACGATATCTATGGAGGTACTGTTATTGGAAAGAAAGCGGTCGTTCAGGGATTTGGTAATGTCGGGTCTGCTGCGGCTTTCTATCTCGCTCAAATGGGAGCCAGAATTGTCGGAGTAATAGACCGGGTTGGAGGTGTTATCAAGGAAGAAGGATTCAGTTTTGAGGAAATCAAAACCTTTTTCCTACATAAAAAAGACAATACGCTTATTGCCGATGCCGATCTGTTGATCCCATTTGAAGAGATGAACGAACGAATCTGGAGTCTTCCTACCGAAGTTTTTGCTCCCTGTGCCGCTTCCAGGCTAATTACCCAGGAACAAATATCCAGGATGATCGATACAGGCCTTGAGGTGATCTCCTGTGGGGCTAATGTGCCCTTTGCAGATAAGGAGATCTTTTTTGGTCCCATTATGGAATACACCGATGAGCGTATCAGTCTTATCCCCGATTTTGTTTCCAATTCTGGAATGGCTCGTGTATTTGCCTATTTTATGGAACGCCGGGTTGAAATGGATGATGAAAAAATATTTAATGATACATCGGATACCATTAGAAAAGCAATTTTAAATATCTTTAAGCAAAATGCATCCAAGAAGGGCTTAAGTAATACAGCCTTTGAAATAGCCTTAAAACAACTAATATAAAACTAAACCAACCATTATGGAAACCATTATTATCATTGTTTTCTTAGTAGGGTACCTCGCCATAACGCTGGAACATAACCTAAGGATAGATAAACTTATTCCCGCACTTGCTATGATGGCCATTTTATGGGCGATAATTGCCCTGGCCCATATGCCGGTATTTGAGGTAAACGCGGAGCTAAAGGAATTGGAACCTTCGCATTTGGATGAAATGCTCCTCCACCATCTGGGGAAAACAGCCGAAATACTGGTCTTCCTGCTTGGTGCAATGACCATTGTTGAGATCATTGATTATTTCGATGGGTTCGCTACAATAAAGGGCTATATAAAAACCAAGAGTAAAAAGAAACTCTTGTGGCTGTTTTCCATTTTGGCCTTTATCCTGTCGGCCATTATTGACAATCTTACGGCAACCATTGTACTGGTGACCATCTTGCAGAAGGTCATTAAGGACAGAGAAACACGCTTGTGGTTTGCGGGGCTTATTATAATAAATGCCAATGCCGGGGGTGCCTGGTCTCCTATAGGGGATGTTACTACAACCATGCTATGGATTGCAGATAAGGTTTCGGCCTCTCAACTGGTGATCAATGTGTTGGTACCCTCTATAGTATGTATGGTGGTACCTACGCTCATTGCTCAGAATTTTAAAGCGTTCAGCGGAAATATACAAACGGAGATAGAGGATATCGAAAAACCAAAATCTGAATACGGCCCTATCATGTTATACCTGGGTCTCGGATCAATTGTATTCGTGCCTTTTTTCAAAACTATCACCCATTTACCTCCTTATGTGGGAATGATGCTCTCGCTGGCTGTTGTCGCCACCTTTGCTGAAATCTACAGTAATGCAAAGATCAGCATTACCACGGTTGACGGGGAAAGTGATGCGGCCTCCCATCACAGTCCGGTACACAAATCATTATCAAAAATTGAGCTTCCCAGTATTTTATTCTTCCTTGGGATTCTTTTGGCCGTCGCTGCCCTGGAATCGTTGGGGTATCTTTTTCACTATGCTGAAAGCCTCAACCAGGCGATACCTAATACGGATATCGTAGTAATGTTACTCGGAATAGGATCGGCAGTAATCGACAATGTACCACTTGTAGCGGCCAGTATGGGAATGTTCTCAGAACCTATGGATAGTCCGCTCTGGCATTTTATCGCATATTCCGCTGGTACAGGTGGAAGTATGCTGATTATTGGGTCTGCAGCAGGGGTAGTAGCCATGGGAATGGAGAAGATCGATTTCTTCTGGTACCTGCGGAAAATTTCCGTCCTGGCGCTTGCCGGATTCCTGGTAGGGGCAGTTGTATTCATTTTAATGCGTGATTTTGTGATTTACGCATAATTTTATACCCAATATGCCGTTATAGGGGCAATTGTAAATGAAAAAAATCTATGTTTTTATTCCAGGATCTTGTGGACGAGACACAAGCAGGGGAGGTGATTTCAGAGGAGAAGACACTTTCGGTAATTGATCTGATCGTAAGCGGGGGCGCAGGTAGCATCCTAATTATTTCTGTACTTTTTGCCATGTTGGCGGTAGCCATGTACATCTACTTTGAAAGGCTATTGGCCATCAAAGCTGCTTCCAGTATTGACAAGAACTTCATGAACCAGATACGGGATCATGTGATGAATGGTAAACTGGAGGCTGCCAAAATCTTATGTGCCCAGACCAATTCGCCTGTAGCCCGACTCACGGAAAAAGGTGTTTCACGTATTGGTAAGCCTCTGGACGATATTAATACGGCCATTGAGAATGCAGGTACCCTGGAGGTCTATAAACTTGAGAAAAATGTAAACATCCTGGCAACCATTGCCGGAGCCGCACCCATGATTGGGTTTCTGGGAACCGTTATCGGGATGATCCTGGCTTTCCATCAAATGGCCAGCAGTGGCGGACAGGCGGAAATGGGAGCTTTGGCCTCAGGAATCTATACGGCCATGACTACAACAGTTGCCGGTCTGGTAGTTGGTATTATTGCCTATATGGGCTATAACCATT
>CAJHYA010000308.1_pt1 | contig 10339 bp, 12 predicted proteins | sample 9198611 | NCBI WGS metagenome assembly CAJHYA01 (sample SAMEA7708353, study PRJEB35096) | sediment metagenome | biome: marine neritic benthic zone biome [ENVO:01000025]; feature: sediment [ENVO:00002007]; material: shallow marine sediment [ENVO:03000034] sea grass bed [ENVO_01000059] ... | reverse complement strand
TTGGTTTGATCGATCTGTTTGATTTTGATCCCAGGAACAGAAGGGCAGGCGTGGGGATAGTCATTGCCAGTAAAGAGGACAGGGATCAGGGGACGGGAACGGAAGCCCTGAAGCTGTTGTGTGATTATGCCTTTGAGACCCTGGATCTGAGACAGGTTTACGCCTATGTTGGCGAACAAAATGAGTCCAGTATTCACGTGTTTTCAAAGTTAGGTTTCATAAAGGCCGGTATTTTGGACGACTGGATCCGGTATGGTAATGAATTTCGAAAAGTGTTGGTATTCCAAAAAATTAACCCTTAATGTATATCAAAAGACTGCTTATAATAATTGTGTTTCTTGGATTGGTGGGTGCAGGAACCTTTGCCTACATGGTGTATGATAGTTTCTTTCTCCCCAACACCCGTTTTAACAATCAGGAAGCCTATATCTATATTCCTTCAGATGCAAATTTTTCAGAAGTTAAAGCACAACTCGAACCGCTCCTCGAGGATCTTGAGACTTTTGAAGCCGTTGCCAAACGTAAGCAGTACATTGATAGAGTAAAACCAGGTAAATATATGCTTCGGAAAGGCATGAGTAACAATAAGATTATCAATGCCTTACGTATTGGAAACATTCCCGTAAAAGTTTCCTTTAACAATCAGGAAAGTCTCCCTCTTTTGGCAGGTCGGATAGCAGCTCAGATTGAAGCAGACAGCATTTCCCTGCTAAATGCCATGCAGGATACTGCTTTCCTGCGGGAACAGGGTCTGGGTGTTGATGCCGCTTTGGCTCTTTATCTCCCGAATAGTTATGAATTCTACTGGAATACCAGCGCGGAAGCGTTTCGCGAAAGGATGCTGCAGGAATACAAACGATACTGGAATGCGGAACGTATCCAAAAGGCTGAAAACAAAGGGCTTACGCCTTTTCAGGTAATTTCACTTGCGTCAATCGTGCACAAAGAGACCAGTAAGGTTGAAGAAAGACCCCGGGTAGCAGGGGTTTACCTGAACCGTTTAGAGCGCAACATGTTATTGCAGGCAGATCCTACGGTGATCTACGCCATAAAAAAGGAATCAGGAAACTACGATACGGTTATTAAGCGGGTATTATATCGGGATTTGGCTTTGGATTCGCCTTACAATACCTATCGATACCCTGGAATTCCTCCTGGACCCATCGCAATGCCTGATATTTCGGCCGTTGAGGCAGTTTTGAATGCAGAAAAACACGATTACCTCTATTTTGTGGCAGATGTGGAAAAGTTTGGATATCACAAGTTTGCAAAATCCCTCTCACAGCATAATCGCAACAAAGTGCAATACGTCCGATGGCTTAACGGACAAAATGTCAATCGTTGAGGTATTTATCGGATATTTCCTACAGCAGAGCCAAAAAACGGCCAATTTTAGCATAATTTTGGGACTAATTTTCAAATCAGGCGTATCTTTGTAGGGTGAAATTTAAGCAGGTCGGAATTTTGACCGTAAGTCTTAAGAAAACACCTATATGAAAAGATGGATAAGCACAATCGGTCTGCTTACCATGATTTTTATTTTAGCGGGTTTCGGTTTTCACACGGCTATTAAGCCGGTTGAAGTGCCCGATGCGCTAAAAGTAAAGGAACCTACTTTGGTTTTGTATCCCAAAAACAAAACTGTCTCCCAACCCAACTTGGTGACCCCTCCATTCATTGGTAGCTCTTACATTGGTTTTAAGGAAGCCCTGGCTTTTAAAGAATCCCAGGGAAACTACTTTATTATCAATACACTCGGCTATCTGGGGAAATATCAGTTTGGTATTGGTACGTTGCAGTTGATGGGCGTTTATAACGCCACCCAGTTCCTGAATGATCCAAGGTTACAGGAAGAAGTGTTCCACACGAATATAGCACGTAACAAATGGATTCTCAGAAGGGACATCAACCGATTTGTAGGTAAAAAAATCAAGGGAGTGGAAATTACGGAATCCGGGATTCTGGCTGCGGCTCACCTGGCAGGTGCAGGTAATGTAAAAAAATACCTGAGATCATACGGAACTTTAGATGTAAAGGACGCTTATGGTACATCCATAGCCGACTACATCAGAAAGTTTTCAGGCTATGATGTGTCTACCGTGCTGCCACAGCGCAATCCTAAAGTGTAATAAAAATTATCTTATGACTAAAAGCCCTGTTTTTGCAGGGCTTTTTTTTTATGCCTGAATGATAAAGACGGCCGGTCGCTTATGTAAATCCGGGAGTTGGATCTCCTTCCATTCGGCAACCGTTCTGGTTGTCACCAGCTCTGTCGGCAAACTCAGATCGCAACCCACACATAACAGGGTTTCGCTGGACAGGGATTTTAAAAATTCTGACAGCAGTTTGTCGTTTCGGTAAGGGGTTTCTATAAAAATTTGCGCCTGCCCGGTATTCCGAGAATGTCTCTCGAAACTTCGTATCGCTTTTTTTCGGTCCGATGTTTCGATAGGAAGGTATCCGTTAAAGGCGAAAGATTGCCCATTCAAACCACTGGCCATCAAGGCAAGGATAATGGAAGAAGGTCCCACCAGGGGAACTACCCGGATATTAAGTTTGTGGGCAAGCATTACCACATCAGCTCCGGGGTCGGCTATACCAGGGCAACCTGCTTCTGAAAGGATTCCCACATCAAACCCTTGCTGGCAGGGTTCAAGATATGAGGGTAGGCTTTGCGGATCTGTAAATTTATTGAGGAATTGAATATGTAAGTCGGGCTGGGACTTTCTCGGGCTTACTTTTTTAATAAATCTTCGAGCGGTCTTTTCATTTTCAACAATGTAGTAGTCAATTTCCTCGATGGCCCTTTTTATGGATATAGGCAGTACCTCCAGAGGCTCGTTATCACCCAGGGTGGTTGGTATCAAATATAAAAAGCCGTACGATTCAGGAGTTTCCATATAAGCCTATTTCAATCGCGCTGCCAGTACATTACAGGCATTATCCAGGAGTTCGTAAACATAATCAAAACCGGATTCCCCTCCGTAGTAAGGATCGGGCACCTCATCAAGAGCAAGATCAGTTTCTTGAAGTATTAATTTTACCTTAGAAATATGGGACTCATGTTGCGCAAGTTCCAGTACGTCCTGATAGTTACTTTGATCCATAACAAATATGTGATCAAAACGTTCAAAATCTTCCCGGACAAATCGTCTGCAACGCTGTTGGGAAATATCGATCTGAAATTTTCTTGCCACGGAAATGGAACGGTCATCTGGAGAACTACCTACATGATATCCGGCAGTTCCGGCAGAATCCACCAGTATGCGGGAAGGATCCACTTTTGATTTAAGAATACCTTCGGCCAGGGGCGATCTGCAGATATTCCCGAGACACACCATCAAGACTTTTATTTGCATTTTTAGATCAGGAGAATTTTTTGGTTAAATCCTCGATATATTTGCGGAATTGCTTGTCTGTTTCAGCGAGATTATCAACGGTTTTACAAGCATGAAGTACAGTTGCATGGTCCCGTTTTCCTATTTGAGACCCGATACTAGCCAGGGATGCTTTAGTGTATTTTTTGGCAAAGAACATGGCCAGTTGACGAGCCTGAACAATATGTCGCTTACGGGTTTTCGACTGTAAAGTGGCTACATCCATCTCAAAGTAATCCGAAACAACTTTCTGGATATAGTCGATCGATACTTCCCTCTTGGTGTTTTTGACAAATTTTTCAACTACCTGCCTGGCCAGATCCAGTGTCACTTCTTTTTTGTTGAAAGAAGACTGTGCGATTAGGGATATAACAGCTCCTTCCAGCTCCCGGATATTGCTTTTAATATGTTTTGCAACATATTCAATGATATCATCAGGCATCTCAACCCCATCCCGATACAGCTTATTCTTAAGGATGGATATTCTTGTTTCGTAATCCGGACTCTGTAATTCGGCCGAAAGTCCCCATTTGAAACGAGAGAGCAAACGCTGTTCGATATCCTGCATATCAACCGGGGCCTTATCCGAGGTTAGGATTACCTGTTTTCCATTTTGATGCAGGTGATTGAAAATGTGGAAGAATACATCCTGAGTCCCTGACTTCCCGGAAAAAAACTGAACGTCATCAATAATCAGCACATCAATGAGCTGATAGAAATGTATAAAATCATTTCGGGTATTCTTTTTTACCGATTCGATATACTGTTGGGTAAATTTCTCGGCAGAAATATACAATACCGTTCTTTCCGGGTATTTATCTTTGATTTCAACCCCTATGGCGTGCGCCAAATGGGTTTTGCCCAAACCAACACCCCCAAAGATCAAAAGCGGGTTGAAAGAGGTGCCTCCGGGCTTATTGGCAACTGCCAGCCCGGCAGAACGGGCAAGCCGGTTGGAGTCTCCTTCCAGGAAATTATCAAAATTATAGCTGGGATTGAGTTGGGACTCTATCTTGATATTCCGGATTCCCGGAATAACAAACGGATTCTTTAATTCCGGATTCTTAGACTTTATCGGCACATCCATCTCCTGGGGTGAAACCTGTCCGCGATTGGCACTTGGTATTTTTTCGGTAAACGGTTCCCTGTTTCCGTAGGTGTTTTCCATTTTGATTATGTAGACCAGCTTGGCATTTTCCCCAAGCTCTTTGGTCAGGGCAACCTTTAGTAATTTGACATAGTGTTCTTCCAGCCATTCATAGAAGAATTTGCTGGGAACTTCTATACTGAGAACATTTTCGGATAGTTTTACGGGTTTTATAGGTTCAAACCATGTTTTGAATGCCTGCGGTTGTATATTATCCTGGATAAATGCCAAGCAGTTTTTCCATACGGAATTAGCAGTAACACTCATTTTAAAAAATCCCCGTTTGCGTTGGTTAGTGACTAAAGTTAGCTGGTCAAAAAAGGAGCTTGAGAAGCCCCTTCATAGATGGACAAATATGTGAACAAAAAAGCTAAAAAAAAAATCAAATTAGATTGAATTTTTGATTTTTTTTTCGCATGTTCTACCCCCCTTTTTCGATACCTCTTAAATATAAAGTTTTTAACCGAATTAACCATGATAATAAACGAAATTTCTTTTCGAATTCGATACGGGGAAACCGATCAAATGGGAATTGTATACCACGGGAATTATGCGCAATACTTGGAGATGGGAAGAATAGAGTGGTTGCGGTCTCTTGGAATTTCTTACAAAACCATGGAAGAATCCGGAGTAATCCTTCCCGTGATATCACTAGAGATAAAATATAAGAAATCAGCGTTTTACGACGACCAGATCACGGTGGTTACCAGGCTAAAATCAAGGCCTGCGGTGCGGATTGAATTCGACTATGAGATTTACAATCAAAAACGGGAATTATTGGCAACTGCAAGCACGGTATTGGCTTTTATGAACAAAGAAACGCAAAGACCTATTCGTTGTCCCGAATATCTGTTGGAGAAACTCGATTCATAAAGTCCGCACATAATCGATCAGCTCAGTTCCTGCAGGACGACGCCCTGTACACGGTTCATCGCAGCTACAAGCCTTTTAGCATTCCTTTTGGGAATAGAGACCTGCAATTCTGCCTTTTCCTCTAATCGCCGATCGATAATGCCAGCTTGTAATATTTCCAGGGAACGCATTACAGCACTCATTTGGGCATAGCTGAAATTAAGCCTATACGTTACGCTTACCTCAAATTTTTTGATTTTCCCACGTAGTAGTGTTTCACGGGCAGTTGCTTTATATGCGGAGATCAAACCCCCGACACCCAGCTTTGTCCCACCGAAATACCTGACTACCAAAACAGCTATATTGGTAATTCCGAAAGAATTGATTTGTCCGTGAATTGGTTTCCCGGCAGAATTTCTGGGTTCGCCATCATCCTGAACACGGTAGTTGAGATCCTTTGGTCCCAATTGCCATGCATAGCAAATATGGTTTGCGTCGGCATGTTTCCCTTTGAGCTTTTGCAGGATGTCCTTAAAATCCGCCTCCCTGGCAATGGGATAGGCATATCCAATGAATTTACTTTTGCGGTCTTTGTAAATCACTCCTTCCACAGGGGTTTCCAGGCTTTTATATGAAAAGGAGTCCCCGGGCATCAGCAGAGCGCAATAAGGATTATACTCAGGACAGCCAGCGTAATACCAGCCCAGTTCTTAAGACTGATCTTCTCCCGAAACAGGATTATTCCCAACAGCGTGGTTAACATAACAATGGCTACATTATTTATAGTAAAGACAGAGGCACTGTTGAGAAAATTATTTTCCAGGGCCCGCAAAAGGAAATAAATAGAGAAAAAATTCGGCACACCAAGGGCTACTCCACCAAGAAGGTTTCGGAAATTAAATCGTAAGGGTTTATGTCCTTTGCCTATCCCAATAAAAACCAAGCCACTTGTCGCTGCTGCCGCAAATATTGTTGATGATAACAATGAAAATTCAGTCGCCTGTACATGATATTCCTGCAGGTATTTAATACTGGAATCAATTATACCGGATCCCAGGAAAACCAAAATTGGAAGCCATAATGCATTTCTGGTTATGGTTTTAGGTGAATCCTTAATTGAGGAAAAGAACACGGCTGCAAGCGCCAGGATTACGCCCAGAACCTTAGTAGCGCCTAGCTGTTCTCCGTAAAGCACAAGACCCAGAATAACAGGAATTACCAAGGACATCTTAGTCGCCACGGAAGCCACCGAAACCCCGAGTTCCTGAGAGGTCCTGGCCATCAGATTGAAGATCAGAATAAACAACATACCCATAAGCAGGGTTATCGGAAACCAACTTTTGTCCGGAATTTCCTGTATACTAACCGGACCCTCATACAACAGCAAACCTACCAGGCAGGCGGTGACGTAATTGACAATGATGGCATAAAGGGTTTGAACCTTATGAACTGCATACAACTTGAAGACCACAAAAATTAAACTGGAACACAGTATGCTAAGAATAAGGTCAACCATGGATTAACTTTTTATCCAGGTTCACAATGTCTTCCTTTTCAGGGTTTATATGCCACACCGATATGCCCAGGACTGAAGCTGTTATGATGTTCTCATGGGTGTCGTCTATAAACAGGGTTTCTGCAGGTATCAGTTTTTGCTGGTTAAGCACATATTGGAATATTTCAGGCTCAGGTTTCCTCATTTGCATTTCATAAGACAAATACACCTGCTGGAAGCAGTTCAGGAAACGTTTAAATCGTGATTCACCCATGGTTTGAGCTACATAGGCGATATGCAGTGCATTGGTATTGCTCAGCAGGAACATACGATAGTTAGCGGTTTGAGCCAGTGTTTCCAGGAATTGGAGGCGATATTCCGGCAAATCGAGTAAAATAGCATTCCATGCGGCAGTTAAATCTTCAGACCTGGCTTCAGGGAAAAATGCCCTTGCCTCTTCAATGAATGCAGCAGTATTTAATACCCCTTTTTCATACGCCTGGAAAAGCTCCAGTAATTTTGGACTTAATTCGGATAGCCCCAGCCCGTTTAATTCGCGCAAGGTTGCTGTCTTATCCAGGTTTATAAAAACATCCCCGAAGTCAAAGATGATATTTTTAATCATTCCGAATTATTTTTAACTGGTCAACGCCGATTTCAATATCTTCTCCCTCAAATTCACCAATTTCAGGAGCCTTAAGTCCCGCATTAAATGGTGTTGGACCTGTAAATATGCGTGCTTCATCCCACAGTCCTGCGGCGAGAAATAACTCCAGGACTATTTTTCCGCCTTCCACAATTACACTGGACACCTTATGACGCCATAAAACGGTGAGTATTGATCCTGCCTCAAATTTTTCTTCAGGAAGCTGTTCATAGGTGATATTAGGAGGCATTTTTTCCGGCACCGCCCTTTTAGTTAATACCAGTGTCCGGGCTTTGTCATCAAATATTTGGCAGGTCTCAGGAACCCGCAGGTCTCGATCCAATAAAACCCGTAACGGACTCTTGCCGTACCAGTTTCTAACAGTTAAAGACGGATTATCTTCCAGGACGGTATTGGTTCCTGCAAGTATGGCCTGTTCTTCTCCCCGCCACTTATGGACCAGCTGACGGGATGCAGCAGCAGTTATCCAATAGGGTTCCGGAGTTTGTTCGCGTTTAGTCCGTTCTGGAGCCATAAATCCATCAGCGCTCTGAGCCCATTTTAGGATTACATATGGTCTCTTCTTTTCATGGTAGGTAAGGAACCTTCGGTGGTGTTCCCGACATTGTCTTTCAAGAATACCGGTAATTACCTCACAGCCCGCTTTCTGCATACGTGCAATTCCCAGACCAGATACTTTATCATGGGGATCTTTAACCCCAACTACTACCCGGTGGATTTTCTTTTCTATAATCAGATCGGCGCAAGGAGGCGTTTTTCCATGGTGCGAACAGGGTTCCAGGGTAACATAAAGAGTGGCTTTTGGCAACAAGGAATGATCCCGGACCGAATTGATGGCGTTTACTTCGGCATGCGGTCCGCCATAAGGACTGGTATAGCCCTCTCCGATGATCTTTTCTTCATGGACAAGTACAGCGCCAACCATGGGATTCGGTGCAGCCGTCCCCATGGCGTTTTTGGCAATTTCTATACAACGCGCCATGTATTTTTCGTGTATCTTCACCTGGCAAAAATAGGATATTCAATATGAATGTCGCCAGGACGGTTATCAGGGAAATCAGACCGGCTGACAATGCAGCAATTGCTCGTATCATAAGGCAGGTATTGGAAGATTTTGGGGTGCCCAAAACAGGAAGTAGCTATGCCGATCCTTTATTGGATGACCTCTATACCTACTACAACAAAGAACGGGCTGTCTATTATATTGTCGAGTATGAAGGAACTCCCGTTGGTGGAGCCGGAGTAACCCCGTTGGAAAACTACACTGGCAATGTATGTGAATTACAGAAGATGTATTTTGAGGCCTCGGTTCGGGGCAAAGGTATAGGGGCCAGGCTCTTGCAAAAATGCCTGGAAAGTGCAGTCGATATGGGATACGAGGCATGTTATTTGGAAACAATGCCCTACATGAAAGCCGCACAGACACTCTACCTAAGATTTGGGTTTGAATATTTACAAGGAAGTATGGGGGATACGGGTCATTCCGTATGCCCGGTTTGGATGCTAAAGAAACTTTGAGCTATGTTGTTACGTGAGATCCGTAAAATTTATCACGAGGAATTAGCACCTTTTTATCCCAAAACTGAGATAGACAGTATTTTCGATATTCTATTGGAGCACTACCTCGATATAGGCCGGTTTGTTCTGGCCCTTCAACCGGATTACAATCTGAATAAAGCAGAAGAGCAGCCACTCTTTGAAGCCTTAACACAACTCCAACAGGAGGAGCCCGTGCAATATATCACAGGTGAGGCGCATTTTTTCGGGATGGATTTTCGGGTAAGTCCTAAAGTATTGATTCCCAGACCGGAAACAGAAGATCTGATCCGCTGGATTCTGGAAACGATCGAAGATCATATGCAACCACTTACCCTTCTGGATGTAGGTACTGGTAGTGGTAATATTGCCGTAAGCCTGGCAAAACATCTGCCAAATGCAAAGATCTATGCTTTGGATATCTCCCCGGAAGCCCTGTTAATAGCAGAACAAAACGCGCTGGACAATGGGGTACAGGTGCAGTTTATCCAGGCCGATATCAGAGTAACCGAAAACCTGCAGCAAACGTTTGATTTGGTGGTTTCCAATCCGCCCTATGTGCGCCTTTCTGAAAGAGAGGAAATGCGTAATAACGTAAAACGGTTTGAGCCCTCGCAGGCGTTGTTTGTACCTGACGAAGCGCCACTGCTTTTCTATGAGATCCTTTCGAAATTTGGCAAGGCCAATTTAAAGGCAGGGGGCATGCTTTTCCTCGAAATAAATCAATATTTAGCTAAGGAAGTGTCCGGGCTACTACGTGAACAAGGATATGAAAATGTGGAACGTAAAAAAGATATTTTTGGACGTGATCGTATGGTTAAAGGTGTATTTAAAGGTCAAAAACTTTGAAATGATTGCAGGAGGCTCTAATATTGAATTACAGGCGTATAATTTGGGATAGATACTATTTAAGATGAGCGTTAAAACAGCCATAGAAGCGTTACGGGAAGAACTGCATGAACACAATTATCGATATTATATTTTAGATAAGCCTGTGATCAGTGATTATGAGTTCGACATGAAACTGAAGGAGTTGCAGGCCCTGGAAGCACAACATCCCGAATTTTATGACCCTAATTCACCTACGCTCAGAGTAGGAGGGGAGGTTACGAAAAACTTTCAAACTGTAGTCCATGAATTTCGCATGTTTTCACTGGATAATTCCTATTCCAGGCAGGAATTGCTGGATTGGGAGAAGCGTATACAGCGTATCCTTGGGGATGTGGATGTAGAATTTACCTGTGAATTGAAATACGATGGGGCCT
>CAJHYA010000241.1_pt1 | contig 10406 bp, 6 predicted proteins | sample 9198611 | NCBI WGS metagenome assembly CAJHYA01 (sample SAMEA7708353, study PRJEB35096) | sediment metagenome | biome: marine neritic benthic zone biome [ENVO:01000025]; feature: sediment [ENVO:00002007]; material: shallow marine sediment [ENVO:03000034] sea grass bed [ENVO_01000059] ... | reverse complement strand
CGAAAAACATCAGGACTCCTACCAGGGCGTACCATTTATACAGACGGTTGAAAATGTCTAGTTTGTTATAAATGATCTCGGCTTTTACCTTATTTTTTGCGGGCAGTACCTCACTGCCGTGGTTTTCCTGATTTTTGTGGAAGGCGTTCAATAAATTTTCTGCTTCTGTATAGTCGCCCGTACTTTGGGCGGTTCTGAGCGACATCAGATAATAGGGAATACTATTTCTGATAAAGTTGTTATACAGACTATCCGAAACCTGATACCTGCCCGACCGTAATTCTATGGCTGATATCCATTTGTTATTCTCATCGTTAAGCAAGGGATATATCTTTACTATTTCACCGCTCAGGGCGCGGTCCAACAAGCTCAGGCGAAAATAGGCGTCTTTAAAATCCTGCTGGAATTTATTCGGTGTATTGGTAGCAAAAGCTTCCTGAAGATAAGGCCCAAGTTTGTTCCTCCCCTTTTCGTCAAAGAAATCGGTTGCCTTAATTAGCTTCTGCCCTTTTGGAATCCCAATAATATTCCTAATGCTGTCGTTCTGGGCTTTTTTGTCGAGTGCTATAAATTCATTGTTATACCAGAGTGCAGGGTTGAGCATCATGGAAAGAAAAACCTGGTTGGCATCCAGCTCCTTATAAGAACCCTTAAAACTTAGTTTTCTTAACAGTTCTGAAGCGAAGGTATTGATGGGTTTCATCCGGCCCCCATCATCCTGGATGATCAGTTCCCCAAAAAGAGCTGCGTGCTCTTCCGGAACTTTAGTTGACAGAATCAGGGAATCTACTTCTTCCTGTGATGGTGGGCTGGTATGGACATGCTCATCTCCGGAAGGTGTGTCCTGAGCCTGAACCGGGAAGGCAAGAAGAAATAAGGCGATTGCGCTTAGTGCCGCTTTTTTGCGCTTTAGTTTTTCAAGGGTTTTGGCTAATTCCTTAAATCTGGTCTTCCCGTAAAACATAATGCCCAATAAGCCCATATAAAGAAGAAAATATCCAATATAGGTTATCCAGGTACCCCAATAATCATGATTTACCGAAAGTACCGTCCCTTTTTCATCCTGGTCGAAACTGGCCTGGAAAAACCGGTAACCCTGATGGTCCAGTACATGGTTCATGTAAATGTCATAATCGAAGTTGCGATCGTCGTTCACTGTGATTCGGCTCATGAAGGAAGAATAACCCTTTTCAGTACCCGGGTATTTTTCGGCAATAAAATCATTGAGGCGAATGCTGAAAGGGAGTTTATAAACCTTAGAGCCATAGCTTAGCATAAAATCAAGGCCTGCTACGCGAATCCTATCTGAATAGGTTGCTATGCCTCTGCCTCCCATCAGTTTGGCCAGGGTTTTCTCATCCCCCGACGAAATCTCCAGGATTAAGGCATCCTGATCTGCATCAGATTTTTCATCTTCAGGAATAGGCACCACGTCGTACTTACCTCTAATAATTGGCTGAGGCATTACAAATTGCATCCCTCCAAGGTTATAAAGCGATCGCAAATACAAGGTCTGCAGACTATCCACGGCAACATTACCTGAAAACTGATCAGCCATACGCATGAAATCTCCTGAGAATGGCGACTGTATTTGATAGAGGGTGTCACTGGCAAAAATGTTGACGGCGCCTTCAGTGGGTTTGTTTAAGGCGAATAATACATTGTGAATACTGGTAACCTCACCACTTTTGAGGTAGTGATCGTGACGACCGCCACCACCGGATTCGACGATCTTCAGATATGCCTCCCCGTCCGCATCAGGAACAAAAGCTTTTTTCGCCCCCTCAATAAAATCCACGTAGGATATGGAAAACTCCTGCCCGTTAAAATCCAAATCCCAGGGCAGGTTGGTTTTCAACGCCTCGCTTGTAACCATCAATTCATCCTGAAAAGTCCGCCGCATAGGCTGACCATCGATTTCCCCGTCAACCAGGGCAGTAAGGAAGGTCTTGTCTGAATAGAAAACATTCTCAGTGCTTCCTTCCCGAATGGGCATCATGCCTTCATAGCTTATATATCGCGTAACAAAAGCCCCAATGATGATCAGGATCCAGGAAAGATGCAAGGTGAGTACAGCCCACTTTTCTCTTCTAAAAAGCTTATAGCGCTTAATGTTTCCGATGAAATTGATCAGGAAAAAAGCCATGATGGCCTCAAACCACCATGCATTGTAAATCCATATCCTGGCCGTTTCGGTACTATACCAACTTTCAACAAACGTCCCGAAGGCCATGGCGGTGGCAAAAATCAGGAATAGTACAGCCGTTAATCGTGTAGAAAAAAGCGTCTTTCTCAGGAGGTCTAGCATAGTCTGTGCAAAGGATTTGCTTTCAGGTGGTAAAAATAAGGTCTTTTTCCTTCTTAACACCGGACAAAAGCCTATAAAAATTTGAATTGAATTGTTAATAATTCCAAAAGCTCATGGGCGATAAAAATTGTATTTTTGGTCATGCACAAAGTCGTACTCCTGGGGACGGGTAACCTGGCTCACCACCTTTTTGATGCTTTTTCCAATAGTGATTCCGTAACTGTTGCACAGGTCTACGGGCGCTCAGCCGAGGGACTCGCTTATTTTAAAAACCGGACTAATGTTACCCAAAATTTAACAGAATTATCAAATGCAGATATATATATTATCGCTGTAAGTGATGATGCTATAAGAACTGTATCACAGGGTATTAATAAAATTAATTCTATTATAGTCCACTGTTCAGGGGCTATGGGTGTGGAAACACTCTCCAGTAGTTCAGAACGTGGAGTTTTCTATCCTTTACAAAGTTTTAGCCAGGGAAGAAAACTCAGTTTTACAGAGGTACCTATTTGTATAGAAGCGGAATCAGAATTGGTTTTGGCCAAACTCATTGGTCTGGGCAAGGCCATATCCAGAACCTGTATTCCAGTTAGTTCTGAACAGCGCCTGGCCCTTCATCTGGCAGCGGTATATGCAAATAATTTTACCAACCATTTGCTGTTTAGGGCTTCACAAATCTGCGAAGAGAACAATTTATCTTTTTCACTGTTAAAGCCTCTTATTTCAGAGACATTGAATAAATTGGATGCCCTTAGTCCGTATGAAGCACAAACGGGTCCGGCAAGAAGGAACGACAGAAAAACACAGGAAAAACATCTGGAACTTATACCCAACGAACAAGACAAGGAAATTTATACATTACTGAGCCAAGCAATCCAGGCAACTTATGGAGACTAGTTACAAACAACATTTAAAGCATATCAACACCTTTATCTTCGATGTGGATGGGGTTTTTACAGATGGTACCGTACTAATTACAACAGATGGTGAACTTTTGAGAAAAATGAATATTCAGGATGGCTATGCGGTTAAAACCGCGCTCAAAAAAGGTTATCGGGTATGTATAATAACAGGAGGTACCAATGAAGGGGTTCGAAAACGGTTTAAAGGCCTCGGGGTAACCGATATCTACCTAGGGGCCGATCGCAAAGAAGATTATCTGGACGAATATCTGGAATTGTATGAGATAAATCCGGCGAGCGTTTTATATATGGGCGATGACCTGCCAGACTTTCCCTGTCTCCAAAAAGTGGGACTCCCAGCCTGTCCGCAGAATGCGGTTCAGGAGGTAAAAGCGATCAGTAAATATATCTCACCAAAAGCCGGTGCAATGGGCTGCGTCCGTGATGTAATAGAACAGGTCCTCAAAGTCAGGGGCGATTGGCAGGATAATTTCAGTGCTGCGAACGACTAGGCAAATGCTGGAAGAAAAATTAAAGGCGTATCGTATTATCCTGGCTTCTGGTTCCCCTAGAAGGCAGGAGTTGTTAAAGGAAATGGGCGTGTCTTTTGACTTGCGCCTAGGAAGGGTTGACGAATCCTACCCAAAACACCTGAAAGGAGAAGAGATCCCATCTTTTCTGGCCAAAAAAAAGGCAGAACTGTACCTGGATGAATTAAGAGCCAATGACATCCTTATCACTGCAGATACGGTAGTCTGGCATCAGGATGCTTCCCTGGAGAAACCGCAAAGCCCGGAGGAGGCTTATAAGATGCTGCAGACCCTCTCTGGAAACTGGCATGAAGTTATCACTGCTGTCTGTGTATCTAAGAAAACTGGAAGCCAGATTATATGTGACCATACGCGTGTTAAGTTTGCCGACTTAAAACAGGATGAAATCACCTACTATATCAATAAATTCAGGCCTTTTGACAAAGCAGGGGGATATGGCATTCAGGAATGGCTGGGGCTTATAGGAATTGAGGAGATTGCAGGCTCTTATACCAATGTGGTTGGGTTACCCACGCAAAAACTATACAAAACGTTAAGGGCAATGGCTTGAGATCTCTAAAATAAGGAGAGCTTTGGAGCCCTACCAAATGCCACAAAATTGCTTGTTAAAGTAGTGCAAAATACCTCATGCGGGAACCTATTCTTGCTATCTTTGGTTACCAACTAACGAATCAGCATATGCGCAAGCCTTTCCTTTTCTTGCTGGGAAGCATTTTAGTGCTAACCGCAACAATTGCCCAGGCACCAAAGAAATACACTTCATCAGAGTCATACCATTTACTTCAGAAAATCAACTTTTTAGGTTCGGCGCTTTATATCGCTGCCCATCCTGATGATGAAAACACCCGGTTAATTTCCTACCTCTCTAATAAAGTTAATGCCCGAACAGGATACCTGTCTATAACGAGAGGTGATGGTGGACAGAACCTCATCGGTACAGAACTCCGCGAATTATTAGGGGTATTACGGACCCAGGAATTACTGGCCGCCCGCAGGGTCGACGGCGGCGTGCAGTTTTTTACAAGGGCTAATGATTTTGGATACTCGAAACACCCCAGGGAAACACTTCGCATATGGGACAAACAGGCTGTGTTAGGGGATGTGGTTCGGATCATTCGCGAGTTTCGCCCGGATGTTATCATAAACCGGTTCGACCACAGAACCCCAGGGTCTACTCATGGACATCATACTTCCTCCGCCATGCTGAGCATGGAAGCATTTGACCTTGCAGGAAACGCCGAATCCTATCCTGATCAACTGGATTCCAGGCAGCCATGGTCACCGAGAAGATTGTTTTTTAATACCTCATGGTGGTTTTACGGTAGTCCCGAAAATTTTGAGAAAGCGAATAAGGACAACATGCTAAAGCTGGATATTGGAGCTTATTATCCCATGTTGGGCATATCGAATAATGAGATCGCCGCTAAAGCCAGTAGCCAGCACCTGAGCCAGGGTTTTGGCCGGCTTTCCGTACGGGGTTCGCAGCCAGAATATGTGGAATTATTGAAAGGAGATCTGCCGCAAAACAAGGAAGACCTTTTTGAAGGCATTGACACGAGCTGGTCGCGGGTTTCCGGGGGTGAAGCAATTGGTAAGATCCTTCAGTCGGTAGAGGCTAATTTCAATTTTGTGGACCCTGCGGCACACTTACCTGATCTTCTACAGGCTTATGAATTGATCCAACAACTTGAAGATGATCACTGGAGGACTATTAAAACGGGTCAGTTAAAAGAATTGATAACAGCCGTATCTGGGCTATACCTGGAAGCTACAGCGTCTAATCCTCTGGCCAATCCGGGAAGTTCAGTCAACCTGAACATTGAAGCCCTCAATCGTTGCACGACCAACATGAATTTGGTTTCTGTGGCAGTTTCCGATGCAAATTCAGTTTCCAAAAATCAGGAATTGGAATACAATGAAAAAGTGAATTTTACCATGGAGGCCAGCGTCTCAAAATCGACCTCTTTCACAAGTCCATATTGGCTGTCGCAAAAGGGATCATTGGGAATGTACAAAGTAGAAGACCCTTCCCTGATCGGCAAACCGGAAACTCCAAGAGCGCTTGTAGCAACGTTCAACCTGATCATTGAAGGAAGGGAGATTTCATTTAACAGGGCTGTTGTATACCGGTATTCCAAACCGGATAAGGGAGAACTATACCAACCCTTTGAAATCCTTCCCCAGGCCACAGCACGCTTTGAAGACAAGGTACTTATATTCAATAATGGGGAATCTCGGGAAGTGCCAGTATCCATAATGGCACACAAGGACAATTTAGAGGGAGAGATTGAATTATGCACAGGAGATGGTTGGCAGGTTGACCAGAACAAACAAAAATTCTCCATATCAAAAAAAGGGGAAGAAGCAACGCTAACTTTTGTGCTTACTCCTCCCGAAAATGAGGACGAAAACTATATAAGCCCAATAATCCGGATAAATGGCAGTGATCTCACCTATCAACTGGAAGTTATGCCTTACCCCCATATCCCTACGCAATCGATACTTATGCCAGCTGAGGCGAAGGTTGTACGGCTTAATTTGGAAAAGGCGGGCAGAAATATCGGCTATATACAAGGTGCAGGGGACGAAGTAGCTAAAAGTCTTGAAGAAATCGGGTATACGGTTCAGCGCATAGAACCTGGGATGATCCAAAAATTGAATTTGGATGCCTTTGACGCCATTGTTGTCGGAATTCGTGCTTATAACGTTTCAGACGAATTGAAATTAAAACAGCCATTGCTACTGGAATACGCTAAAAAAGGAGGTACGCTTATATTACAGTACAATACGGCAGGGAGAAGAGACCGGCCCTTTACGGAATTGGCGCCCTACCCACTAACCTTATCGCGGGACAGAGTGACAGACGAAAACTCAGCGGTAACCCTCATTGCTCCTGACCACCCCGTCCTCAACTTCCCGAATAAGATCAACCAAAAGGATTTTAAAGGCTGGGTTCAGGAACGCGGGCTGTATTTCCCAAACCAGTGGGACAATCGTTTTACGCCTGTTTTATCCATGAATGATGAAGGCGAAAGTCCAAAGAACGGCAGCCTGCTAGTAGCACCTTACGGAAAAGGACATTATATTTATACCGGCCTGAGTTTTTTCAGGGAATTGCCTGCTGGAGTTCCCGGTGCATACAAATTGTTTACCAATATGCTCTCTTTGGGAAAGCAAAAACTGGATAAGGAAACCGAAATCAAAGGATAGTATGAAACACAATTTTGTCTGGAAAAAATCATACACCTGGGTGTTGGTGCTCAACGCCTTGTACATCCTTTTGTTTTACTTTATCATGACCGCATACCTCTAATATGGCCACACTCGACTGGATCATACTTTCTGGCACCCTGTTGTTTATTGTCTCATACGGGGTATGGAAGACCCGTGGCAGTAAAGACATAGCGGATTATGTACTGGGTGGCAATAAAGCAAAATGGTGGACTATAGGTCTGTCTGTTATGGCTACCCAAGCCAGTGCCATTACTTTTCTCTCTACTCCCGGGCAGGCTTTCCATGATGGGATGGGATTTGTGCAGTTCTATTTTGGCCTGCCGCTGGCCATGATCATCATCTGCATTGTCTTTATCCCCCTATATCACAAATTAAAGGTCTATACCGCCTATGAATTCCTTGAAAAGCGCTTTGATCTGAAAACACGTTCCCTGGCCGCCATTCTCTTCCTCATCCAGAGGGGCCTTGCTGCCGGAATAACCATTTTTGCCCCTTCAATAATCCTTTCAGCTGTACTGGGGTGGGACCTGAGAACCCTGAATATAATCATCGGGGTTTTAGTGATCATTTACACAGTTTCCGGAGGAACCAAAGCCGTAAGTGTTACGCATAAACAGCAGATGTTTATCATTATGACGGGTATGATCATGGCCTTTTTCTTTATACTGGGTTACCTGCCGGCGGATATTTCCTTTGATAAGGCCATGAAAATAGCAGGTGCCAGTGGCAAATTAGAGATCCTGAATTTTGATCTGAACACCTCAAGTCGGTATACCTTTTGGAGTGGAATAACGGGGGGACTCTTTTTAGCCTTGGCCTATTTTGGTACCGACCAAAGCCAGGTTCAGCGTTACCTATCAGGTAAATCAGTGCGAGAAAGCCAATTGGGCCTCATATTTAATGCGATTTTCAAGATTCCCATGCAATTCTTTATTCTATTGGTTGGGGTTATGGTTTTCGTGTTCTATCAGTACAATGCTTCGCCACTCAACTTCAATCCAGCGGCAACAGAAGCCATCATGAAGACCGAATTTTCTGAAGAATACCAGTTACTGGAACAGGGACATCTGGAACTGGAAAAAGACAAGAAGGCTGCCCAGGATTCGTACTCATCGGCTTTGGATTCCGGGAATGCTGATGAAGTAGAAGCAGCCGAAACCTTATTATCGGAAGTGATCTTACGCGAGAAAAGCAACCGGGATGCGGCGAAATCCCTGATAAGCAAGGCAGACAATTCTGTTGAAACCAATGACAAGGATTACGTATTCATCCACTTTATCCTGAACTACCTTCCTACTGGGTTAATTGGCCTTTTGCTGGCGGTAATCTTATCTGCGGCCATGTCCTCCACAGCATCAGAACTCAATGCCCTGGGTACCATTTCGGCAATAGATCTCTACAAACGAAACAAGAAAGGTGAATTTACAGAAAAGCACTTTGTAATCGTATCCAAAGGATTTACGTTGCTATGGGGCATTATTGCTATTCTAATTGCCTGTGTGGCCAATTTATTTGACAACCTGATTCAACTTGTCAATATAATCGGGTCTATTTTCTATGGCAATGTTCTGGGTATTTTTCTCCTTGCCTTTTTCTTCAGGTTTGTAAAGGGTAATTCTGTCTTTATAGCAGCGATAATCACACAGATCATTGTCATTATCGGCTATAGCCTGGATTGGATGTCCTACCTCTGGTTAAATGCATTTGGATGTGGCCTGGTTATACTGCTGGCTCTCATCCTGGAAGTATTCGACCGCCTGCACAAAAGACCTCCACTTAAGGCATAAAAAAACCCGGTAGTACGTGCTACCGGGTCATCATAATACATTGAGTTTGCTACATAGCTCCCCACTCTTTCAGGGAATCCATATTCATTTTGATATAATCAGCATTATTAGCAGCCTGGGCAGCAGCAAGGGATTTTTTAGCGGCTTTGATAGCGCCTTCCTTATCCCCTAATTTGGCATAAATCAAAGACTGTTGTCTTGACATCCAAAATGCCCTTTCGTTCATAGATACTGCCTTATCGATCCATTCCTTGGCCTTGTTCAAGTCCATGTCCTCTTGTAGATAATAAAGCGCAGCTGAAAAGTAATCGTTGGCAGAAGGCCCGTCCATTACAGCTTCAATGCTATTTTTGGCCTTATCCACCGTGGGCACTCCAAAAGGAATTTCTACATAGGTCTTCTCCCACCACATGCTTAAGGTAGCCCCGTTATTGGTCAGATTATCAATAGTAATGGTAAAAGTCTGCACATCTTCAGTCATCTTATTTACCGGTACATTGGCCTTCGCCGCTACTTTGGAGTCATCCCAGTCAGCAGGGGTTCCGCCACCTCCGCTTTCAGTATAAAAATATACATCCCAATTATTCATTCCTGGTTTTGTGAAAATAGCATAGGTCCCTGCCTTCAGGGTATTACCTGCTATGGTTACATCGTCCCCAAAAGTGACTTTAGTACGGGCATTAGCACCAGTACGCCAGAGTTTATCATAGGGTACCAAATCCCCGAAAATGGTACGACCCCTCATGGAAGGTCGGGAGTATTCCAGGGAAACATCAGTCAAACCAACAACCTGGTGCATCTTCGCAAACGGACTTGGTTGTGGTGTGGAAATTTGTCCTTGTAAAGTAAAAGAAGCAACAAGGGCAGCTACAAAAAGCAGTGATTTTTTCATATTGATAGGTTTATGTGTTCCCTTACAAAGCTAAAGATTAAGGCAGGTGTTCCTTGTTAAGGAATCCTTAAATATAGACCACTAACTTATCGGTCAGTCAATAAAAAAAGGCTTTGCGACGGTATTTCCGTTCAGGTAAAAGGCCAGGTAGTAGATGGCGCTGTTCAGGGCGGAAATATCTATGGGATTGTCCGGGGTTTCTCTTTTACTCATATAGGCTATTCTGCGCCCGGAAAGGTCAAATATCTCCCAGCCAATGATTTCCTGATCCGGCTCCAGGGTATATTCCAGGGATTTGGTACCGAAAGGAATAAACAGGGATAATTTGGGTTCTTCATTTTCTTCTTCCGGTTCTTCTTCTGGTTCTTCTTCGGGAGGAGCATCAGGAATTGCGTCCTCAGTAGTAAGTTCAAATAGCGTAGTATTCAGATTTACAGGTGGATTGGCACTATTAAAGGCTTCTGAAGAGATGTAGTACCGGTTATCATTCACTACTGAAATAGCTTCCATCTGTGCAAAGCCCACATTCAGGTTAAACCGCTCTCCATCCGTCAGGCTAAAGGGCATACCTAAGGGATCAAATCGAAATAAAAAGGGCTGCAGTAAGGAATTATAGCCTACAAGATAGACCACCCTGGTCTCTGTGTTATATGCTGCACCGGTAATCAATCCATTAACGTTAGTTTCTCCAACCCGCTGTGCCTGGTGATCTCCCGGGGTTTTTGGCAT
>CAJHYA010000180.1_pt1 | contig 10484 bp, 8 predicted proteins | sample 9198611 | NCBI WGS metagenome assembly CAJHYA01 (sample SAMEA7708353, study PRJEB35096) | sediment metagenome | biome: marine neritic benthic zone biome [ENVO:01000025]; feature: sediment [ENVO:00002007]; material: shallow marine sediment [ENVO:03000034] sea grass bed [ENVO_01000059] ... | reverse complement strand
TACCACTGGATTTAGCCTTGGCCGCCAGGGTTAGCTGTTCCAGTGCTGATTTTAATTTTTCCTGGTTTCTGTTGGCTTTCAAAGCCTGTATGCGGGCAATTTGTTGCCGCCTGACTGCTGCGTTGTCAACTTCGAGGATTTGCAGGGTTTCTTCCTCGTCTAACCGGTAACGGTTAACACCTACTATGATGTCTTGTCCGCTATCAATTCGTGCCTGTTTTCTGGCCGCGGCCTGCTCGATTCGCATTTTGGGAATCCCTGCTTCAATGGCCTTGGTCATGCCGCCAAGTTCCTCCACTTCCTGAATATGCTTCCAGGCTTTACGGGCCAGCTGATCAGTAAGATATTCCACATAATAACTTCCGGCCCAGGGATCCACCGTGCGGGTAATTTGTGTTTCTTCCTGCAGGAACAATTGGGTGTTCCTGGCGATACGAGCGGAAAAATCAGTGGGAAGCGCAATGGCCTCATCCAGGGCATTAGTATGCAGGCTTTGGGTGCCTCCAAAGGCTGCGGCGGAAGCTTCTATGGTGGTCCTTGCCACGTTGTTGAAGGGATCCTGCTCGGTCAGACTCCAACCACTGGTTTGACAATGGGTCCTAAGCGCCAGGGATTTTGGATTTTTGGGATCGAATTGCTTTACCAGTTTTGCCCAGAGCATCCTTCCGGCTCGTAATTTGGCTATTTCCATAAAATGGTTCATCCCAATAGCCCAGAAAAAGGACAGCCTGGGGGCAAATTGGTCGATATCCAGGCCCGCCCTTAGCCCGGTTCTGATATATTCCAAACCATCTGCAAGGGTATAGGCAAGCTCGATATCAGCAGTTGCTCCCGCTTCCTGCATATGATAACCAGAAATACTTATGCTATTAAATCGCGGCATATGCTGACTGGTGTATTCAAAAATATCCGCAATGATCTGCATAGATGGCGATGGCGGATAGATATAGGTATTCCGAACCATGAATTCCTTCAGAATATCATTTTGAATGGTGCCTGAGAGTTGTTCTGGTTTTACACCCTGTTCCTCAGCAGCAACGATATAGAAGGCCATAATGGGCAATACAGCACCATTCATGGTCATGGAAACTGACATTTGATCAAGGGGAATACCATCAAACAATATCTTCATATCCTCCACGGAATCAATAGCCACACCGGCCTTTCCCACGTCACCAATAACCCGTTCGTGATCACTGTCATAACCCCTGTGTGTGGGCAGGTCAAAGGCCACCGAAAGTCCTTTTTGTCCGGCAGCCAAATTCCGGCGGTAAAAGGCATTGCTCTCCTCAGCCGTAGAAAATCCTGCATATTGCCTGATCGTCCAGGGACGCCTGACATACATGGTGGAGTAGGGTCCTCTTAAGTTGGGTGCAATTCCGGCCGCAAAATCAAGGTGATGGAGTTCAGCCAGGTCTTTGTTAGTATAGCAGGGCTTCAGTTCAATTTCCTCTGCGGTATTGAATGCGGATTGGGAATCCTGTTCCGTTTGCCGGGGGGCTAAAGATTTCAGGCTCAGCTGTTGAAGGTTTCGTCTATTCATCATTAAGCCTTTTTTGTTCTTCAATTTCTGCTAATCGCTTTTCAATGATCGGCTCCAGCGCTGTTTTTCGCGATTGCTTTTTGAGAAAAGGGGAAATTTCGATGGTATCTTTCATCCGATCCCCGGTATTTGGGTGCTTATTACTTCCGATGAGTACCAGCTTTCCGGAATCATAAGCCTCCTGCTCCCGTTTCGAACTTTCCCGGATCTTGCGTTGCAGGGTTTGGTTTTTGAGTTGCGCTAACCAGCCTCCGCCTTTTTCTATATCCTTAAATAACTTTAGGGCCTTTTCGGCCAGTTGGCTGGTAAGGCTTTCAACGTAATACGCGCCATCTGCTGCATTACTAACCTTATCAAAGTAACTTTCCTTCTTTAAAATGAGCAATTGATTTCTTGCTATTCGCTCCCCAAAATCATTCTCCCTGTGGTAAAGGGCATCATAAGGCAGGTTGACCACGGTGTTTGCGCCACCCAGGATGGCCGACATACACTCGGTGGTAGTACGCAACATATTGACGTTATAGTCATACAAGGTTTTATTGCGTCGGGAGGGTTGGGCCACAATATGACAGGGGGTTTCCAGGCCGAACTCTGCAGCAAGGGATCGCCATAATAGCCTAAGGGCTCTCAATTTGGCAATTTCCAGAAAATAATTGCTCCCTGCGGCTACCTTAAAAGTAATTGGCGGTGTCTTTTTTGAAACACTACCAAGGATTTCGTGATATCGATGCAGATATTCGGTAGCATGAGCCAATCCGTAGGCCAATTGTTGTACCATATGAGCTCCCGCATTCTGATACAGGGTCATATCTACCTGCAGGAGGCTGCATGAGGAATGGTCCCGGAGCCTGCCTTTCAGGTCATTCAGATCCTGATCTTCATCTCCCTGCCAATTTCCGGTCCTTGCCAGATTTCCCAGCGGATCCATGCCAAAAAAGAATAAGCCGTCCTGCTTCCCTGCAAATTCCAAAAAGGGGTTAATACCTGCGGCCGATGATGACTCAAATTGAAAGTATATGGGGGTTTTGGGTAAGTCTATCCCCTGAAGTAGCTTATAGGGATCTACCTCGGCATTGTGAATTTTAAAAATGAGGCTTTCGATTCCATTGGATAGCAGTTCCTGAGCTTTTAGATTCGCCTCGGCTGCATTCGAAACACCTACAACCTGACCTATGAACCATTTGCCGGGTGTCGAAGAGGCGGAGACGTCTTCGTTAAGGTCTTCCCGGTTGTAAAACGGCTTTACCTTAATACGTTCAGGGGTATCCCAGATCAATGCCTCATTATAATCTGCCCCCTTAAGATCAACTTGTATCTTTTGTTTCCAGGCCTTTGCGGATATTGGCGTAAACTCGGCAAACAAATTATTCTTCATCCTTTTTGGATTTTAGACTGTCTTCGTATTCGATCAGGTAAATTTCTTCGTTCTTCTTTTTCAGGTAATACTGTTCACGCGCAAATTTCTCAAGCTCCTCCGGGTCGGATAACTTATCCAGCACTTTCTTGTCTTTATCGATTTCTGAACGCAGGAACTCCTTTTGCTTTTCGAGCTTTTTTATTTCTTTTTTCAGTTCCAGATGGATCATAAGGGAATTGGTGTCAAAAAAAACCATCCAAACCACAAATACCGTCAATACCAGGATATACAGGTTAGTGAGTATGCTGAACCATTTGCGTTGTTTTAGTTCTTTCCAGCCCATGGCAGCCTATTGGATTTTCTCATTGATTATGGTACGCACAAGATCAATCGCCACAGTATTGTATTTGTTGTTTGGAATGATGAGGTCTGCATGCTCTTTTGTAGGTTCGATAAATTGGTCGTGCATGGGTTTCAGGGTCGACTGATAACGGGAAAGCACTTCTTCAATATCACGTCCCCGCTCATTGATATCTCTTTTCAATCTGCGTATAAGACGTTCATCTGAGTCTGCATGCACATAGATCTTAATGTCAAACATTTCCCTTATTACCGGATTGGTCATGATCAGGATTCCCTCCACGATCATTACTTTCCTGGGCAAAGTGATTATGGTTTCCTGGGATCTGTTATGATCAGCAAAGGAATAGACGGGTTGCTCAATTGGCCGGCCCTGCCTCAATATTTCGAGGTGTTGCCCCAACAGTTCAAAATCAATAGCTCTAGGATGATCAAAATTAATGCGAACCCGTTCCTCATAGGTCAAATGAGAAAGGTCGTTATAATAAGAATCCTGAGAGATTACCCCAACTTCATTGTCCGGAAGCTCCTCAACAAGTTGATTAACCACCGTTGTTTTTCCACAGCCCGTTCCTCCACCAATCCCAATGATTAACATAATAACTTGTTTGCATCAAAAATACGGATTTGCACTCAAAAAACCCTGCTTAAATCCACCCTGCGAATTCCCCTGCTTGGTTATTGCGGTGAATCAAAATAAAACATGACAAAATTCATATTTACCCTATTGTCAAGCGTTTACATTTGTGGGAGGGCCTGCATTAATAGTAGTGGTTTCAGGGTCAGCTAAAATTTTAGTGCGGAGTCATATTAAATTCGGCTAATTCGTTTTCAATACGAATTATCTTAACTTGGTCATTAACGCGTTTAACCGCGCTATCTTTATTTAATTTCTTCAACAAAGTGCAGATGGAAGACTCTTTTAAAGTGAAGGTGAATGGAGACCTTGAATACAATATAAGTATTGCAGACCTGAATAAATTGGATTCCATTCAAACCGCAGCTGATTCCTACCATGTATTGATTGATAATAAACCCTTTGAGGCGCAGGTACTTTATGCTGATTTCAATCGTAAACATTATGAAATCCGAATCAATAGCAACCGCTACATTGTTGAAATTACAGATAAGCTTGATCAGTTGATTGATGAATTGGGTTTTTCGCTTGTTTCATCCAGGAATATTAGTTCCATTGAGGCTCCTATGCCAGGTTTGATTCTCGATATCAACGTTCATGTTGGAAAGGAGGTAAATGAAGGCGATCCCTTGTTGGTTCTTGAGGCGATGAAAATGGAAAATAGTATTACGGCACCACGTGGGGGCATAATTAAAGCCATACACGTATCAAAAGGGAATGCAGTTGATAAAGGCCACTTGCTAATCGAATTCGAATAAGACTCACTCATGAAGAAAATCCTGATTGCCAACCGCGGAGAGATTGCCATACGGGTAATGCAGACAGCCAAAAAGATGGGGATAAAAACGATTGCGATCTATTCTGCAGCTGACCGGGATGCACCCCATGTGCGTTTTGCTGATGAGGCGGTATTCATCGGTGAGGCACCCTCCAAGCAGTCCTATTTAAGAGGATCCCATATCATAGCAGTGGCTAAATCCCTGAATGTGGATGCGATTCATCCGGGGTATGGCTTTCTGAGTGAGAACGCTGATTTTGCCGAAGAAGTAGAAAACAATGGCCTCATATTCATAGGCCCCAAGTCCAAAGCCATTCGCATGATGGGGAGTAAACTGGCAGCTAAAGAAGCGGTAAAGCAATATGAAATACCCCTGGTGCCAGGTATTGATGAGGCTATTACTGATGTCAAGAAAGCCAGGAATATTGCCAGGGAAATAGGGTACCCCATACTGATCAAAGCTTCTGCCGGAGGTGGGGGTAAGGGGATGCGCATTGTTGATCGGGAGAAAGACCTGGAGGCACAAATGAACCGGGCGGTTAGTGAGGCCACTTCGGCTTTTGGAGATGGTTCGGTATTCCTTGAAAAATACGTTATCTCTCCACGACATGTGGAGATCCAGATTATGGCCGACAGCCACGGCAATATTTTGCACTTCTTTGAACGGGAATGCAGTGTGCAAAGACGACACCAAAAAGTAGTGGAGGAAGCCCCCTCAGCAGTATTGAGTCCGGAACTGCGCAGGGAGATGGGAGTGGCCGCTACTAACGTGGCCAGATCCTGTGACTATCTGGGTGCAGGGACCGTGGAATTCTTAATGGATGCGGACCTCAATTTTTACTTTCTGGAAATGAATACCCGTCTGCAGGTAGAGCACCCGGTGACAGAATTAATTACAGGCGTGGACCTGGTAGAGTTACAAATTCGGATAGCCCGTGGGGAGGCCCTGCCTATGAAACAGGAGGATCTTAAAATTAAGGGCCACGCTATAGAACTCCGCGTGTATGCGGAAGATCCCCTTAACGATTTCCTTCCCAGCGTTGGCAAACTCGAAAAGTACAGGCTTCCAGAAGGACAGGGAATACGGGTGGACAATGGATTTGAAGAAGGTATGGATGTGCCGATCTACTATGATCCTATGTTGTCCAAACTCGTTACCTACGGGAAAAGCAGGGAAGAAGCCATAGCACTGATGATTCAGGCAATTGACCATTATGAAGTGGAGGGCGTGATGACGACACTGCCATTTGGTCGCTTTGTTTGTGAACATGAAGCGTTCCGTTCCGGAAATTTCGACACGCATTTCGTTAAGAATTACTATTCCCCTGAAATACTCAGGAAGAACGAGGAAGAGGAAGCCCGTATTGCGGCGATAATCGCTCTTAAGCAATATCAAAAGGATCAAAAAGTCCTACGTACCCCTAATAACTAAAGCATGGATCAAAATATCGAAAAACTCAATGAAAAAATAAAACTCGCCTACCTGGGTGGAGGGGAAGAACGCATTGCGAAACAACATGCTAAAAAGAAACTCACGGCCAGGGAACGTATTGAATACCTCCTTGATGAAGGTTCCTTTGAAGAAATGGGCATCCTGGTTACCCACAGGACTACGGACTTTGGCATGGACAAGGAAATATTTTACGGTGATGGTGTGGTAACCGGATACGGAACAATCAACGAACGTTTGGTTTATGTTTATGCCCAGGATTTTACGGTATTCGGGGGTGCATTGTCGGAGACCCATGCCGAAAAGATTTGTAAGGTAATGGACCTGGCCATGAAAGTTGGGGCCCCGGTTATCGGACTGAATGACTCAGGAGGGGCTCGTATTCAAGAAGGGGTTAAATCCCTTGGAGGATACGCGGATATCTTTTATCGCAATGTTCTTGCTTCTGGCGTTGTCCCTCAAATTTCAGCAATTATGGGACCATGCGCAGGAGGAGCGGTATATTCTCCGGCAATGACTGATTTTACCTTTATGGTGGAGGAGACCAGTTATATGTTCGTTACGGGCCCAAATGTAGTCAAGACGGTCACCAATGAAGATGTAACTTCGGAGGAACTTGGCGGAGCCAGCACACATGCTGTTAAATCCGGGGTGGCCCATCGTACCTGTGCCAATGATGTGGTTTGTATGGAAGACGTTAAAAAGTTACTCAGTTACCTGCCTCAGAGCAATCGGGAATCAGCTAAGGATCTTCCCTATGAACTTCAGGATGAGGTTCGTACAGAGCTTTCCGGGATCATACCGGATAACCCAAACAAACCCTACGATATGCACGAGGTGATCAACGGGATAATAGACAAGGATTCTTTCTTTGAAATTCATGCCAAATATGCCGAGAACATCATTGTAGGGTTTGCCCGTATTGGGGGTAAGAGTATTGGTATTATTGCCAATCAACCCATGCATCTGGCTGGCGTCCTGGGCACCAACAGTTCTGTAAAAGCTGCTCGATTTGTACGCTTCTGTGACAGCTTTAATATTCCCATGCTGGTACTGGAAGATGTACCAGGTTTCCTTCCCGGAACCGACCAGGAGTGGAATGGGATCATCGTTCAAGGAGCCAAATTACTGTATGCTTTCTGTGAAGCCACGGTTCCCAGAGTGACGGTTATTACCAGAAAGGCCTATGGAGGAGCCTACGATGTGATGAATTCCAAGCACATTGGCGCGGACTTTAATTTTGCCTGGCCCAGTGCGGAGATTGCAGTAATGGGGGCAAAAGGGGCCAGTGAGATAATCTTCCGCAAGGAGATCGCAGATGCAAAAGACCCTGCAGCAAAACTTGCTGAGAGAGAGGCAGAGTATGCAGAGAAATTTGCCAATCCCTTCCTGGCCGCAAGCCGAGGCTTTATTGATGAGGTGATCCTGCCAGAAAATACCCGGCGCAAGCTTATTAAAGCCTTTACCATGCTGGAACAAAAACAGGTGGTATCTCCGAGTAAAAAACATGGGAATATACCCCTGTAGGTTATTTCTCCTTTGTTTAGAAAGCTGAGATAAATCATAGCATTTTTCCAGCTAATGGATTTACTTGCGGGTCATGCAAGTAAAAAGCAGATACCGCTATTGGCGGATGCGCCGTATCAAGGACCCCAAACAACGGTTGTATTCCGGACTGATCCTGGTGGGTGCATCCATCCTCCTCTTTCGTACGCTCCGCATGGTCCTGGTGGAGCAGGCTTTCGAGATCCTTGTAGAATGGGTCTACACCTTACTGATTCTGGAGTTTATGATAGATCTGGGCTGCGTACTGGCCGCTTCACGCTGGTTTGTGCTCAGTAAATGGAAGTATGCCAGTTCCGCACTAAAGCTCGGGGCATGGGCGGCTATTCTCCATGCCTTCCGGGTCTTGATCTATGTTTTGGGTCGTACCGGACCCTGGGTAAATTTCGATGTAAAACCTGAATACCATGCCAGTTACACATTTGACTGGTTCTGGATATATTTTGCGGCCGGGTTTTCCATCCTGGGACTGATCGGGGTATATGTAGTATGGCGACTCTGGCTTCGATATAAACGCAATTATGATCAATACTTCTGAAGATCGCGTCCTACCAGGACAGAAATTAAAACTCCCTACAGGTAGATCATGGCCTGAAAGGTAAAATAATTGGTGCTGAAGTTCCCGAATACCTCACTCCTGTATTCCAGCGTAAATTTGGAATGGTGACCGCTCCTGTAAGCATTGATCCCAATCCCAATGGAATTCCTGTTATCGTCTACCGCATCGTAGGATTGCCATCCATAGCTTATATAAGGCTGGTATCTTCTTCTGGTTATTTCGCCTTTAAAAACGTACCCGGCATGTGTGCAAAAAATGCTGCCTGTGCCGTATGGCCCAAAAGCGTAATTTCTTCCATAATCGGAAACCTGGTAAAGCGCATAGGCTGAAAAGGCGTTACCTCTATCACTTAGCGGGGCATCATAAAAGGCATCAATGCCATAAATAAAGACATCATCGCCTGCAAGTTCTGGTTGTAGAATGGTTCCGTTATCTATTACCGCGCCACTAGGGTGATAGAAAAATCCTGCTCCTATATTAAAAATGCTTTTCTCTCCCAGGTAAGTACCCACTTTATAGGGAAGCAGATTTGATTCCTCGTCTAAAATATGGTAGTCAAAATAACCTGCGAATGTCCTTCCTGCTTTTTTGGACCCAAGCAGAGACCGTCCGCTGTAGACCGCCTGCCCACCTGGTTCTGGCGTGCGTTCGTCAAGACTTGAAACCGAAGCCTCATTGATGGAAACCCGGTATTGTAATTTATTAAAACTTCCCTTGGCAAATATCCCAATATGTCGACCGAATTGATCAGAAAGTCCCAGGGTAGCCCAGGCCTGCCTGTGATTGTCGATCGTCATCATATTCAGGGTACTTTGACTGTTTAGCCGGGATATACCGTTGAAATAATGAAGCCCACCACCAAGGGCGTGATTTTTCCCCCAATTGTATTCGACCCAAGCCCCGTGAAAAAATAGCTGGGAACCCTCACCCGTTCCAAGAGGACTTATGGTATTGCTATTTAAGCTGTTCAAACCGAAATGTGTCACAATTAGGAAGTTCTTATTTAGTTGTGAATACATTAAAATCCGCGCTCGGCGCAAATTAAAATTGAGTTGGCTGTTCTCGTTCCCATTGCTGTCTAAACTATCGTCCAAATTATAGATAGCCTGCCCCTGTACCCAGGAGACGATGCGCATATATTTAGAGCCGTCTTCGTTAAGTTTGAATTTGAATCCGCCGTCATAATTGGGGAAACCTTGTGAGTTGATTGGATTGTAAACAAATAATAAAAGCCCGCAGAGAAGGAGGGCCGGTTTTCGAAGTGATAGCATGCTTTTCATATTAATAGGCGGTCGTTTGACAACCATATAAATACAGCACAATTTTAAGACAATATGTTGTAGAATTTTATGATTCTTATCATGATTTTTAAAGTAGTTTTAGCTGTATACCATGATTCGCAATCTTTCAGAAACGTATATTTTCTTATTGTCACACATGAGGAATTAACACGGTAAATAGACAACTCCGGAAACACTGTCACAGCAGGCTCCGGTAACAGACGCCAGCACATTGGTCTGTTTTTCCATCCTCAAAACTCCCATCAGACCAAAAACCAGGGCTTCTTTGAAATCTACCAGTGTTTGGTCAGGGACAATGACGGTGGCTTTACCTTCCAGTTTTTTGCTAAGGAGATGGATCAGGAATTCATTGTGGGCTCCCCCACCTGTGACAAAAAGGGTATTGTTTTCCGGAAATAAATAGGTACTAACCTGTTCAGTGATCTGGTCGGTAATATGGTGAACCGCCGTACACAATAGGTTGTCCAGGGAATCTCCGCATTTTTCTATAAGTGGCACCATCGAACTCAGAAACCATTCATAGCCCGTTGATTTTGGAAAAGGCTTTTTATAGTAGGGGATTTGGTTAAGGGCCTCCAGCAAAGATTTGTTTATGCTTCCAGCTGCAGCATGGATCCCACCTTCATCATACTGCATTCCCGCTTTGTTCGCAATATAATTGAGCAGCATATTGGCTACTCCGATATCAAAGGCGATCCGTTTCCCCTGGTGCTGGAAAGAGATATTGCTGATACCACCCAAATTCAGACAAAAGGAGTAATCCCCAAATAATAAAAGGTCCCCAATGGGTACCAGAGGTGCTCCCTGCCCCCCTAGGGCGACATCATTCGTGCGAAAATCACATACCGTACGGATTCCTGAGGCATTAGCCAGGTGTTGTCCTGAACCCAATTGCGAGGTTATGCCCAGATCGGGACGGTGGTGTGAGGTATGTCC
>CAJHYA010000173.1_pt1 | contig 10843 bp, 7 predicted proteins | sample 9198611 | NCBI WGS metagenome assembly CAJHYA01 (sample SAMEA7708353, study PRJEB35096) | sediment metagenome | biome: marine neritic benthic zone biome [ENVO:01000025]; feature: sediment [ENVO:00002007]; material: shallow marine sediment [ENVO:03000034] sea grass bed [ENVO_01000059] ... | reverse complement strand
AAGTAAATACACCAATACCCCCACGGATCTGCGTAGTGGCATCCCCATTCACGTCCCAGTTAAAGCCTAAACGTGGTGCAAACAAAGCGGTGGGATCAATGCCCTGACCTACACGTGCACCCTGCAGGTCTTTACCTGCAGCTTCCAGCAACGGGATGGTACGCTCGTTGAAATCATCGTTCTCATCACCGTCACTCCAGTAAGGAATGTCGATACGGGCACCAAGCGTTACACGGAAATCGTCTGACATTTGAACTTCATCCTGGATATAAAAACCAGCCTGGAAAGTATCAAATTCAGAGGCTCCAGCAGATTCATCACCCACTATTCCACTACCTACGAGGGAATATCCATGTTGATAAACATCTGCATCCTGTCCGGTAAGGAACTGGTTAAGCCCTGAAGAAATCAGGTTTCCAGTATCGTCAAACTGATCTTCAAAGGTGTAGTCTCCGTAGTTGAACGCAAAGAACAGGTTCTTGACCTTGGCAAATTCCATGTTTGCTCCCAGGGTTACGGTATGACGACCTGCATAGATCTCAAAGTTGTTGGTCAACGTAAATACGTCCTGATCTAATAGGTTCGCAGTAGAAAAAGGTTCGGCACCAAAGGAAATGGTACCTCCGCCATCCTGGATATCAACGGTTGGGAAAGGCTCTCCTGCCGGATCCCTGTCGTCCCTAACGGTGGTATACCCAAGTATAAAGTTGTTTGCAAATTTATCTCCGAAACGTGAGTTCAGTTCCAATGCGAGGGAATTGGTCACAGATTCGAAAGCCTCTGATCCGTTGATAAAGCCAATATTCCGGTTTCCGGAATTCCGGGCTTCCAGGTTATCAGCAGTTGTGTATCCGTAACGCAGCGAAAGCTTATGGTCCTGGTTTATGTTCCAGTCGATCTTAGCCGTAATACGGTCACTATCCAACGTCCTGGTGTTATTGTCAAAGATACCGGGATCATAGCCATAATTGCTTACCAGGAAGCTGCTAAGGCCTTCCAGGTCGGCCAGACTGGACCTACCGGTATAGTTACTGAAATTAAAAGGTTGTGGTGTTTCATCCTCCTGGCGTTCGTAGTTCAGGAAGAAGAACAATTTATCCTTAATTATAGGTCCTCCAACACGTACCCCATAGGTAAGGGCGCTGAAATCTGCCAGTTTTTCACGCTCTTCTCCATCACCTACAAGGCTTGGCGGGGTTTTCCCGGCCAGGCTCTCGTTACGTACAAAGGAGTAGGCAGATCCTTCCCAGTTATTGGAACCGGAACGCGAAATAGCGTTAATGGATCCCCCGGAGAAACCGGACTGGCGTACATCAAAAGGAGCAATGTTGATCTGGAACGTTTCGATCGCATCCACAGAAAGAGGATTAACTCCAGTTTGTCCACCGTTGGTACCGGAACCGGCCAAACCAAATACATCGTTGTTAACCGCTCCATCTATATAAATGGCGTTGTATCGGTTGTTCTGCCCGGCCAGGGAGATACTAAATCCGTCATTCCCTTCAGTGACCTGGGCCTGAGGTGTCAATCGCACAAAATCCGCAATAGAACGGGAAGCAGCCGGTATGGTCTGCACCTGTCTTTGGGAGATGGTAGTCTCCGTACCCGTTTTGCTAGCTCCGAAAATACCAGTGCCCGTAGCCGTAACCACTACTTCCTGAAGAGCCGTAGCCGATTCAGACAGGGTTACATTGAATTGCGAGGTCCTACCCAGCGTAAGGAAAATATTTTCCCTTACGTCCTCATTAAAACCGAGGTAGGAAAAGGTAATCTTAAATGGACCGCCGGCACGCATACCGGATATACGGTAGTAGCCGTCAAAATCCGTAGCCGCACCGTAGACAGATCCGGTTGGTACGTGGACTGCTACCACCGAAGCTCCTCCAAGAGGTTCTCCGTTGTCATCTGTAATCTGACCACTAATCGCAGAGGTGGTAACCCCCTGCGAAAATGCAATAGCCGTACAAAAGAGCGCCACTACTGCTAAGTAAAACTTTTTCATTTGAGTGTTATTTAGTGTTTAAAAATGCAATGCAAAAGTGGGGGATAATTAACATATAATGATTAAGATAATGTTAAATCAGGACCTCTAATTTAACACTAAATTAGCACTTAAGAAAGCGAAAGTACAGTTAATTATATTTAACTGTATATCAGTAAGTTAAAGGCTTTATTTTTTGAAATTTTGGACCAAATTTTCAGTGGAACTGTCGTGCTTAGAAATTGAAGGTGAATTCAGGTCGTTCAGAATGTTGGATGCGAGTTGTTTTCCAAGTTCCACACCCCATTGGTCATAGCTAAAAATATTCCAGATCACCCCCTGTACAAATATCTTGTGTTCGTACATTGCAATCAGTGATCCAAGGCTCTTAGGGGTCAGTCGATCAATCAAAATTGTAGTAGTGGGGTTGTTGCCTTCAAACACTTTAAAAGGAGTCAACCGCTTTTGTTCTGCTTCACCAATCCCTTTGGCTTTGAATTCTGCCGCTACCTCTGCCTCGGTTTTCCCGTTCATCAGGGCTTCGGTCTGGGCGAAGAAGTTCGCCATAAGCTTATTGTGGTGGTCGGTATCTCCATGCAGGGCATTTTTAAACCCTATAAAATCGGAAGGGATGAGTTTAGTCCCCTGGTGGATGAGCTGGAAAAAGGCGTGCTGTGAATTGGTTCCAGGTTCCCCCCAGATAATGGTGCCGGTCTGGTATCCCGTGGCATTACCGCTACGGTCAACACTTTTCCCGTTGCTTTCCATAATACCTTGTTGCAGGTAGGCTGCAAAGCGGCTCAGGTATTGGGTGTAAGGGATGATGGCTTCCGTTTCGGCCCCGTAAAAATTGTTATACCATACAGTAAGCAAAGCAGTAATTACCGGGATATTGGATGCAAAGGGTGTCTCCTGGAAATGCTGGTCCATTTCGTTGGCCCCTTTGAGGAGGGATGCAAAATTTTCGTACCCAACAGCCAGAGCTATGCTCAGGCCTACAGCGCTCCAAAGGGAAAATCGGCCTCCAACCCAATCCCACATAGGAAATACATTGGCAGGGTCGATCCCAAACTCAGCAATTTTGGTTTCATTGGTAGAAACTGCAGCAAAATGCAAAGCGATGTCTTCATGACTGGCAGCTTTCAGAAACCAGTCTTTTATGGTTGTGGCATTAGAGAGGGTCTCCTGGGTAGTAAACGTCTTGGATACCACAATAAACAAGGTGGTTTCCGGATCCAGTTTTTTAAGGATTTCATGAACATGGTCTCCGTCTACATTGCTAACGAAATGGACATCAAGGTGATTGCGGTAATACCCCAGGGCTTCCGTGACCATTGCAGGTCCCAGGTCTGATCCCCCTATACCAATATTGACAACCGTTGTAAATGCCTTGCCGGAGAAGCCTTTCTTTTCCCCGGATATAACAGCTTCTGAAAACGCCCGTATTTGTTCCTTGACCTGCTGAACTTCGGGGACTACGTTCTCTCCATTGACCAATACGGTTCCATTCTCCGGCAAGCGCAGTGCAGTATGCAACACCGCACGGCCCTCCGTTTCGTTAATTAGGTCTCCTCCGAAATACTTGTCAACCGCCACCTTTAAATCCATTTCCTCCGCCAGGGCGAGCAGCTGGTCCAGGGTTTCCCCGGTAATCCTGTTTTTGGAGAAATCTACTAAAAAATCTTTCCAATTCAGGGTAAAGCGCGTTGCTCTTTCAGGGTCTTCTGCAAATAGGGATTTAAGATGCTGTTGCTTTTGATTTTGATAGTGTTCCTCCAGGGATTTCCAGGCCTGGGTGGTGGTTGGATCAATACTTTTTAGCGGCATATCAGGGGTTGGAAGTTAGCAATTGATTTTCAGCTTGTTCTTTAAATGGAATGCAGTCCAGTTGCTCCTTTATGGGATTGATATGATCATAGAATTTTGGGCGCAAGGCTTCAGCCAGGGGTTCCGCAGCAGGCAGATCTTCTCTCAACGGGTCTACCTGGCGTCCGTTTTTCCAAAAACGATAACACACATGTGGCCCTCCGGTATTTCCAGTCATACCAATCCATCCGATTACATCACCTTGTTTTACAAACTCCCCCCGTTTAACCTTCTGGGCTTTCATATGCAGGTACTGTGTGCTGTAGGTAGCATTGTGCCTAATTTTCACATATTTCCCATTCCCCCCTTTCCGGGTTGATTCCGTAACCACCCCATCTGCGGTGGCGATGATAGGCGTTCCAATACGAGCTGCATAATCTGTTCCGCGGTGAGGCCTTACCCGATAGCCATAGTATTTAATTCTGCGTCGCAGGTTGTATCGTGAAGACATTCGCCCGAATTTTAACGGGGCTCTCAGAAATGTTCGTCTGAGGTTATTGGCTTCCTCATCATAGTAGTCTACTACGTTCTTCAGGGAATCAGACTCATAGGCAAAGGCATAGATAGGATTCCCCCGGTGCTCAAAATAGGCCGCTTTGATGTGACCTGCACCCGCATATACCGAGTCATTTATATAGAGCTCATCATAAACGACCTTGAACTTGTCGCCTGCCTCAAGCTTAAAGAAATCAATGGTCCAGGCGTAGATCTCAGAGAGTTCATTAACCATCAGGTAGTCAATTCCTTCTTTAACCACCACGTCAGAAAGAGAACCGCCGGAAGGTATAATGCCGGATGCTTCCCGTTCCCTGCGTTTTATCTCCTTCCGCATTTTATAAGCATTCACAGAATCCCGAAAATCTATGATGGTGTAGTTTATAAGGTCGTTCTCGTAAATGAACACTTCCGGGCGGGAGACAGAATCCCTGGATTTGAGCAGCATGTAAGGCCTGCCTACCCTTATTCTGCGAATATCAAAAGTGTCCCGAAATTTCCTTGAAAGTACCTCTACCTTGTTGTAATCGATATTGTTTTGAAGCATAAGCGCCCCGAAACTATCCCCGTTGCGTACGGTATCCCGTATTACCTCAAAGGCATCCAGTTCAAATCCATAAGCTACTTCAGGTGGAAGTATTTCGGCCTTTGCAGTTACCTGATCCGTTACTTCCATTGGATCTTTCTCTTCTTTGCAGGAGGTAAGGACCAGCAATGCGGAAAATAAAATGCCCCAGAATCTTTGCATTGTCAGCTACTGATTTTTTCGGGGTTAAAGATATGGTCTACCCATTGTTTGCCCCAATTATTTAACTCTTGTTTTGAAAACAGCTTCGGAAAAAACACAACCTTTTGAAAACTTGGTGGCAGGTACGCCTTCCAGTTTGTACCCCCCGTGGCTTCTATTGGAGCATCTTCGCGGTTCAGGTAGCGATGCGCAGAACCCAGATGCACCAGAGGCCAGTTAATATTAGCGTTTATATCCATAGATTTTAACGCTTCAACCAAGGCTTTATTATTCCGGCTTTCCTTCGGTAAATTCTTGTATTTGTGATAAATGGTATTGCCTTCAACCTGTTTGGCGATCCGGATAAACCGCGGAGTGTACCGGTATTCAAATTGTTTAAGGGTAAGGGTCTTTTCCCCGGTTACCGCATCCGTAGCTCCCTTTTTCCAATAGATATGCTCATACAACTCTTCAATAGGGTTCTCTGCTGAGAATTCTTCGCGCTCCTCATTGTCCACCAGATTCTCTAGTGGGGTGGCATATAATTCAATCATCCGGTATTGTGCCGACTGAAAACCGCTTGAGGGCAGTAACGCCATACGGTATTTCAGGAATTGTTCTTTCTCCATTCCGCGAACCATAATGCCAAAGGAGGAAATCAGGGCTTTGTAGTAGCTGTTGATCCTCCGCAGTTTTTCTACAAAGAAATCGACCTGTTGAGAGGTGTCGTCTACAATTTGTTTTTCTTCATGTAAGATCAGTTTAAAATACAGTTCCGTGATCTGGTGATAAAGTATGAAGATCTCCTCATCAGGGAAATGCGTACGGGGGACTTGAAGGCTCAGTAAGGTGTCCAGGTGAATATAATCCCAGTAGGTGAGATATCTCTGATAGAGCAGGCCATCCAGATATGAGCTGAGGTCCTGGCCCGAATCCTTGTATTTCTCTTCGAGTTTTGAGATTTGGGATTCGATTCGCTCTTTGTCTTTCATATTAGCGGCGGTCCATAATAATTTTGAACTGATTCTTCAGCCCATTGTATCCATCCAGGTCTGCTTTGATAGAACCTACGGCCAGGTCTGCCTTTATCCGGATTGGAATTTTGTTTCGGTCGTTTGAGACCCAGAGTGAAAGGCTTTCCTGTTCTTTGAAAACCCTGCCGGATTGTACATAAGGCCTGAATTTCAGGCATTCTACCTTGCCATATTTGGTTCTGAGAATTTCCTTACCCAGATATTTCAGTCTAAATGGAAAAATCCCATCATCGTCATACAGCATGTTTAATTCAAGGGATTTCCCTATTTCAAGATCCTTGAATTCGTATCGGTTCCTGAGATAGTAAAATCCCGAAATCAGGTCCTGGATCCCTTCCTGGATCGTAAAATTAAACTTTTTCTTGTTCTTTTTGTCATCCAGGATGGCCAGATCCTCGCCGTAATCAAAATTGATCTCGATATCTTTGGTATATCCTCCTTCATCTATTTTGCGAATAAAACGATAGGGTCTCCCATCCGTCTTGTCAAAATAACTCTCATAGGTGTCGTCCACTCTAAAAAATATGCTGGCAAATCCCGTTGTTCTACCCCGGCCTACCACATGGTATACAGGTTTGTTGTCAATGCTGTCATTGAGCACATGTAATGTAGCATAACTGGCATTCAGAAAGCCATAATGGATCCTGAATTTAAGCCATTCCCCTGCCTTGAATGCCGAACGCTTTTCATCAAAAGCACTGCCGTTCTGCGCGAAAAGGCCGCAGGAGAAGAGAAATACAAGGATGAAACCTACTTTTTTCATAGCTGATTTGGAACAAAAATATCAAATTACTACCCTATCAATAAAGGTTTTACATAAGCTTAAACAAAATTTATACCACTCTATTGCATAAAAAAAGCCCCGACAAGCTGTCGGGGCTTTCCTAAATAACCAACCAAACTTTAAATTATGAAAAACCAATACTTAAAGTAATAAGGGAACCACCCCTTATATGGTTGCAATTTAATACAAGCTCATAGTTCCGCATACCCTTTTAACGTACTTTAACGAGTACCTTAACAATACTTTACAGTTCTCGAAAAGAATTTTACAAATTCTTAAGAACTAATGCCCGTTAAAGGGTGCCCCTGGAGGCTTGTTCCCGCTCAATGGATTCAAACAAGGCTTTGAAATTTCCTTTCCCAAAAGACTTGGCACCTTTACGCTGAATGATCTCGATGAACATAGTGGGCCTGTCCAGGATGGGTTTGGTAAATATCTGTAGCAGGTACCCCTCATCATCACGGTCAATGAGTATTCCCAGTTCGCTCAAGGGTAACAAGTCCTCGTCTATTTCACCTACACGGTCCAGTACATCTTCGTAATAGGTAGCAGGTACAGTGAGGAATTCCACGCCACGGTTCCGGAGTTCGGTTACCGTTTCAATGATATTGTCTGTAGCCATTGCCATATGCTGCACCCCGGCACCGTTGTAAAACTCTATGTATTCCTCGATTTGTGATTTTTTCCTGCCCTCTGCCGGTTCATTTATGGGGAATTTAATCCGGCCATTGCCATTGCTCATCACTTTACTCATCAGAGCGGTATATTCTGTTGAGATATCCTTATCATCAAAGGAAACGAGTTGGGCAAATCCCATAACATGGGCATAGAATTCGCACCATTTGTTCATTTCATTCCAGCCCACATTCCCCACCATATGGTCTATATATTTAAGTCCGGTATCCTTAGGCTGGTATAAAGGTTTCCATTCCTGATATCCCGGAAGGAATGGGCCAGTGTACTTGCTCCGCTCTACAAAAACGTGCACGGTTTCTCCATAGGTATGTATTCCGGATAATTTTACTTCTCCGTGCTCGTCTTTCAGGGTTTTGGGTTCGAAATAGGATTCAGCACCCCGGGAAGTGGTTTCCCGATAACTCTTCTCAGCATCGTCTACCCAAAGGGCTATGGCTTTCACGCCATCCCCATGGGAGTTGATATGCTGGTTGATCTCTCCCCCGGGCTTTAGCGGGGAGGTCAGGACAAGTCTGATCTTGTCCTGCTGTAAAACGTAGGACACCCTGTCCTTAAGTCCGGTTTCAAGACCTGCATATGCCAGGGGTTGAAATCCCCAGGCCGACATATAATAATGTGCTGCCTGTTTGGCATTACCCACATAAAGTTCAACATGATCGGTACCCAAAAGGGGCAGGAAATCTTCTGCCTCCGGGTTTTCCACAGGCAGGTGTAATGAAGTATTGTCTATTGTTGCCATGATAATGTTTTTGATATTAATTGTGAATGTTCAGTTCTGCTGCTGTCATTAAGATCGAAATTCAGCAAACTGCTACCACATTGCCCTCAGGTGTGCGCCAATATCTAAGACCAACTGCATCATGGGAAATTATATATACTGCAAATATCGGAAAAAACTGGAAATTCCTGAATTAGAAAACCGCTTGAAATACCTGTATATCTGTTATTTGTGTTAAAACCAGTATCCCACGCTGAAAAAGAAATTTCCATTGCCTCTTTCTGGCGACCAGGAATACAGGACATGCACCGGTCCCAGAAAGGATTCCCAACCGTAACCTAAGGCGTATCCCGAGAAATCCGGAGGGGTTAACCACTCCCCGGTACGGAAAATATCGTCTTCCACATTTGCGAAATTTGCAGAAAATAGCAGATGATTTCTTGCGGAAAATTCATAATCCAGTCGGGCATAAGCCTTTACATAACTATTCCCGGGGAGGCTTAGAAAATCATATCCATAAAAGGGTACAAAGTTGTTGATCAGGTCATTCCCGAAGCCGCCAAGGACAAAATCCAGAGATGTAACCTGGGATGTTCCCAGTTTAAAGCCCCCTTCGGTTTCCAGATTCAAAGAAAAATTACCAAACAGCGGGAACGCCCCTCCCATGCGTGCTTTCGCAATGGAAAATTCCTTGAAGTTGTCATTAAAATCAGAGGAGATAAGATACAGATGAAAGTCTCCTTTAAAGTAGATCCCCCGTGTTGGGAAATAACGGTCGTCATAGGTATCCAGTATCAACTGGCCGTAGGCACTGAACAAATTACTATTTTCAAAAAACGTACGGTTATCTTCATCCGGGCTTTGGATAACGCCTTCCGGAAGTTCTTCATTAAGTGTGGTTGTACTGTATTTAAGCAACTTGTGTTCCAGGCCCAAAATAAAAGCGAACTCTTCCCGCAGCACAGTTTGCAGATAGAACTGGTTGGTTATATCAAAGATTTCGAGGTCGATATTATTGATATTGGGATCAGGAGGAACGGTGAAGTTCGATTGAATTACCCCATAATCCACATCCCAGCTAAAGTCGTTCAGACGTGAATTGAAACCGAAACTCCAGTACAGTCCTTTATCGACATAATATTGAAGCGAATATCGAATATTGTCCCCCAGGATCAGGTCAAAGGATCCTACATCGTCCTTGTCGAGCAAATTCTTCCGGGTTAGGTTGATCATGGCGGCACTCTTGTACAGATCATCGTAATGCGCCCCCAGTCTTATCAGGGTTTTGTCCTGGCTTTCCTGCAGCTTTACCAATAGATCCTCCCCCATTCCTTTGGTTCTTAATTTGTATCGGATCGTTTTAAAATTCCCGGTTGCAGCAAGGTTTCCAATTCCCTGTGTGAGGTCCTCATAAGCTATTTTTTCGGCAAGTGGAAATCTCAGTTTACCTTTTACATAGGCACGGGTATAGTTATCATTTCCCTGTAAGATCAAGCGGTTCACCACCAGTGAGTCCAGCGCAGCTACCGGCTGGTGTTCCGGCTTTTGGACGGCTTGTTTATTTGCGAGTTCCTCCAGGGCGTGTTTGTTATATTCAGCCGCATTTTCCCCTTCCTTTATGATCGCTTCCTTAAATTCAAAATCGATTACCGAATAATTACCAATATCGGGTTTGATATAAATGTCTGTCAGGCCGGCCTTATCTTTCATTGCACCAACAGTACGAAAGTTGTTTATCTGAAGCAGGATCTCTGTGGCCGAGAGCAATTCTTCGCGGTCCCGCAAGCCGTGTTGAACATCAACTCCGATAACAATATCTGCCCCCATAGCACGAACCTCTTCTACGGGGTAGTTATTCAAAACACCCCCATCTATCAGCACCCTGCCATCTACCTCGATGGGTTCAAAAAGTGAGGGAAGTGAACCACTTGCCGTGATAGCCTCTGGCAGGTAGCCCCTTTTCAACATTACTTCGGTCCCGGTTTCAATATCCGTGGCCATACAGAAAAAAGGGATGGGCAAATCGTTGAAGTCACGTATATTTCTAACATGGTAAAGCAGGCCTACCAACTCGGTGTAAATATTTTGTCCTCCTGACAAGCCCTGGGGAAAGGTGATCCTAAAATCATTAAAGGGCAGCGTTAGCGCATAGCGTTCCGAGTCTTCTTTTTCATAAAATGATTTTGCGCCCCTGGGAAAGTTGTCCTGGATAAGAGCGGCCAGGTCTGTGTTCCTGAAAAGTGAATCCAACTCCGTTGCCGAATACCCTGAGGCATAAAGCGCTCCGATAATAGCCCCCATACTGCTGCCTCCGATATAGTCTATTTTTACGTCAGCCTCCTCAATCACCTTCAGGGCACCAATATGTGCCAGCCCTTTGGCCCCCCCTCCGCTTAGAACCAACCCTACTTTTGGGCGTTCGACCTCAGGATCCGATTGGGCAAACGTACCCTGAAGTCCCAGCAAAACAAATAGCGTCATGCCAAGGATGCTTAAGACCCTGCTAAGGCTAGTGGAAGGATTCATATACCTTTTTTGCTTT
>CAJHYA010000268.1_pt1 | contig 10995 bp, 10 predicted proteins | sample 9198611 | NCBI WGS metagenome assembly CAJHYA01 (sample SAMEA7708353, study PRJEB35096) | sediment metagenome | biome: marine neritic benthic zone biome [ENVO:01000025]; feature: sediment [ENVO:00002007]; material: shallow marine sediment [ENVO:03000034] sea grass bed [ENVO_01000059] ... | reverse complement strand
GGATATGCCAATCAGTAAGAAGACCAAAATAGTAGCCACATTAGGCCCTGCAACAAGTAACAAGGATATCCTAAGGGAGATGATTCTGGCAGGGGTGGATGTTTTCAGGATCAATTTCTCCCACGCAGATTATGAGGATGTTAAGGAGCGCATTGTCATGATCCGGGAATTGAATGAAGAATTGGGGATATTTACCGCAATCCTTGCAGACCTTCAGGGACCTAAACTTCGGGTAGGGATTATGGCCGGAGAAGTTGTAGTGTCCCCGGGGGATGAAATTACATTTGAAACCGGAGAACCTTTTGAAGGAGATGCAGAAAGGGTTTACATGAATTACAGCAACTTCCCCAGGGATGTCAATCCCGGAGAGCGCATTCTTTTGGATGATGGGAAACTCATTTTCGAAATTCTCGAAACAGATCAAAAAAGTAAGGTCAAAGCAAAGGTTATTCAGGGAGGGCCCTTGAAATCCAAAAAAGGGGTTAACCTGCCTAACACGAATATTTCTTTACCGGCTTTAACTGAAAAGGATATAAATGATGCATTGTTTGCTATCGGAGAACGGGTAGACTGGATTGCACTTTCATTCGTACGTTACAGTCAGGATCTGATCGATTTACAAAATCTGATCAGGGAAAACGCAGATCATAAAATTCCTATTGTTGCCAAAATTGAAAAGCCCGAAGCGGTAAAGAATATAGACAAGATCGTATCCTATTGTGATGGGATTATGGTTGCGCGTGGCGACCTGGGGGTTGAAATACCAGCTCAGGAAGTGCCGTTGATCCAGAAGAAACTTGTTTTGCGTGCAAAACGTGCGCGCATTCCGGTTATTATTGCAACGCAAATGATGGAGACAATGATCACCAGTTTGACGCCTACCCGGGCAGAGGTGAATGATGTGGCCAATTCTGTAATGGATGGAGCTGATGCTGTTATGCTTTCAGGAGAAACTTCCGTGGGAAATTATCCGGTTCAGGTAATCGAAAAAATGACCAGCATTTTAAGGAGTGTCGAAGGGTCAGAACTCATTAAGGTTCCCCAGGATCCTCCCAATATCAGAACGAAGCGCTATATCACAAAGTCGGTTTGTTACCATGCGGCAATTATGGCCAATGAGATAAAGGCCAAAGCGATCTCTACGCTTACCAATAGCGGCTATACCGCTTTTCAGATCTCGGCCTGGAGGCCAAGCGCCCACATTCTGGTATTTACCTCGAACAAGCGAATTCTCACCCAGTTGAACCTCCTTTGGGGTGTGAAGGCATTTTATTACGACAGATTCGTGTCTACAGATGAGACCATCGAGGACGTAAATATAATTGCCTGTAAAAAAGGGTTCCTCGATGTAGGGGATATGCTTATCAGCCTGGCGGCAATGCCAATCAAGAATAAAGGTATGGTAAATACCCTGAGGGTTACAGAGATCGAGACCTGTGCTTTCTAGAAACCCATCCTAATCTCTTTAATTTACAGGCAGAATTAAGCTACTTCTCTTTCGTAGGCGATAAAGTTTACCACCTTGCCTTTGGTGTTGAATACCGGTTCTCCTTTGATCCAACACTTGTAAGGACTTCCATCTTTATGGTAATTGATCAGGGTAGCCTCGAACGATTTTTGTTCACGGATGGCTTTTGAGATATAGCTCGTAGTCTTTGTACAGGTATCCGGGCCCTGGAAGATCTTCGGTTTTAATCCTATGATCTCGTTCTGGGTATAACCGTTCATCCCAAAAATATTATGGGAAGCCTTTACTATATTCAGCTCAGTATCCGTAACCACAACTATCTGCTCTTTTTTCAAAAGGGCACTCTCAATATCCTTGGAATTATCCCATTTGTTGTTTTCAGCAAGCGCAGAAAAATCTGCAATATCATTGAAAAATCTGCACACTTTCTCATAATGGGATCCGGAGAGGTCCCAGGCAAGTAAGGGGAGTGTATTTATTCCAAGTTTATTATAAAATCTGGAGGCAGCGTTGTCAAAATTCTGAATCTCATTCATAAGGAAAACGTCATTAAAGAATTTGTTTTTTGCTTTTGGTTGAAAGTTTCTCAGAAGTTTGATGCTTCAAAAAACTTTCTTTTTCATAACAATTTTTCTTCAATACTATAAAAAGGCCAAAGAGTGATGAAATATCTGCAAAGGATTAACAGTTTTGTTTAAAAAAACCTTGTAAACCGCTAGTATTAAGGGGCAAAGGGTAAACAAAAAAAATGCGGATATAAGCAAAATCAATAGTCTGCATATTCCTTCCCAGCACCTATATATTTCGAAAATACCCTTATGAGACAGGCAGGACTGCTGTTTCCTCATGAAGTAATTAGAACTCAAGACTGAGTTGCACGGAAACACTATTTCCTTCTTTCTGAAGGTGTTTTTCGTTGTTTAAGTTCGACAGAGAAATTCCCAGTAATCGCACAGAATTTTTTAGCTTTTCCTGAAACAAAAGGGATTTCGCTACAGACATGATGTCTTGCTGATTTGATATGAACTCATGAAGGGTTTTGCTTCGTGTTTGCTGACTGAAGTCGCTGTATTTGATTTTAAGCGTTATGGTTTTACCTGCCAGCTTGTTTTTAGTCAGCCGTTTCTCGAGTTCGCCTGCAATATGCAAGAGCCGTTCGGTCATAAAGATCTCGCTGCTTAGATTCTCAGAAAAGGTTCGCTCTGCCCCTACACTTTTGGGATTTCGATGTGGTTTTACAGGGGATGTATGTACCCCGCGCACTACCTGGTAGTAGTGCAGGCCACTTTTTCCAAAATGTGTTTCCAGGAATTCCTGTGATCTTCCTTTCAGATCCAACCCGGTAAAAATCCCGAGCTTATACATTTTTTCGGCAGTGACCTTGCCTATTCCGTAGAATTTTCGAATGTCAAGTTCTTCCAGGAAAGGCAATACATCTTCAGGGCCGATGGTTTTTTGCCCATTGGGCTTGTTGATATCGCTGGCTACTTTGGCTATGAACTTATTGATCGAGATTCCGGCGGAAGCCCGAAGTCCTAATTCCTTAAAGATTCGTTCTCTTATTTCCCTGGCAATTAAGGTGGCAGAGGGGTTCCCTTTTTTATTTTCGGTTACATCCAGATAGGCCTCGTCCAGAGATAAGGGTTCTACAAGCTCGGTGTAATCATAGAAGATCTGCCGAATTTTCCGGGATATTTCCCGATATCGATCAAACCGGGTCTTCACAAAAATTAGTTCAGGACAAAGTTGCTTGGCCAGGTAGCCGCTCATAGCACTCTTCACCCCAAATTTCCGGGCTTCATAACTGGCTGCGGATACAACCCCACGCTTTTCACCCCCGCCCACAGCTACAGGTTTCCCTATGAGTTCGGGGTAATCTAATTGTTCTACCGAGGCGTAGAATGCATCCATGTCCACATGGATGATTTTCCGTATGGGAAGCGGATCGGGCATAAACAAATTTAAGCCTTATCTTCGTTTAGAACAGGGTGTTTCAAGTCTGTATTTAGCATTATGAAAGAAGTGGAACGAAAGTTTTTGGTATTATCTGAGGCCTATAAAAGAGAGGCCACTTCAGAATTTCATATTCAGCAAGGCTTCCTGAGTACAGATCCCGAACGTACAGTGCGCGTTCGCTTAAAAAACGGACATGGCAAGATTACCATAAAGGGGATATCCGATGAGGAGGGTGTAAGTCGATTTGAATGGGAGTACGACATACCCGGTGATGAGGCACAACAATTACTTAACCTTTGTAAAGGAGAACTGATTACTAAAACCAGATATGAAGTACCCTCGGGAGAACACCTTTTTGAGGTGGATGTATTTGAAGGCAGCAATGCCGGACTGGTGGTTGCTGAGGTGGAACTTGCAACCCCTGATGAGGATTTCGATAAACCATCCTGGCTTGGACAGGAGGTCACCGGAGATCCAAAGTATTACAACGCTCAATTGAGCAGAATAACCTATAGACAATGGTAAGGAAAACAATCATTGGAGTATTGCTGGGGTGTGTATTTGCAATTAGTTGTAATGAAAAAAAGGAGACCCCACTGGCCGAAGAGGCGGTAAAACCATCTCCGTCGTTGATAAAAGAAGAACTTATTTCGAAGGGTTACCAGGTGTTCGATTATGTGGACGAAGAATCCGGAGATACCATACTGCTGCAGCAGTATTTCATTGCCTTCCTGAAGTCCGGTCCGACCCGGTCGCAGACTAAATCGGAAGCTGATAGCTTACAGGTACTCCATCTGGCACACCTTAGCCGCATGTACGAGGAAGGCTTTGCGGATATATCCGGGCCTTTTGGGGACGATGGTGAAATAAGAGGGATAACTATTTACAATACTCCAACCCGGGAAATGGCGGATAGTCTGGCCAATATGGATCCGATGGTTAAAGCAGGCCGACTAGTAATTGAGATTCATCCCTGGTGGGCAGGTAAAGGATATGGACTCAGATAAGCTCGAAATTACCCGGGCTGTCACAGGGCATTCCTGAATTGCTCCAGGAACCGCACATCGTTTTCACTGAGCAGCCTTATATCTGAAATCTGATGTAGGAGGAGGGCGATACGGTCTATACCCATCCCAAAGGCAAATCCGGAATATTCCTTGGAATCAATGCCACAATTTTCCAGAACATTCGGGTCAACCATACCACATCCCATAATCTCCAGCCATCCGGTACCCTTGGTCATACGGTAATCCGTTTCAGTTTCAAGGCCCCAGTAAACATCGACCTCGGCACTGGGTTCCGTGAAAGGAAAATAAGAAGGACGCAATCGAATTTTTGACTTACCAAACAGTTCCTGAGTAAAATATTGCAGGGTTTGCTTAAGGTCGGCAAAGGAAACCTGCCGGTCTATGTACAGACCCTCTACCTGATGGAAGAAGCAATGCGAACGTGCAGAAATGGCTTCGTTGCGGTACACCCGACCCGGGGATATCGTCCGGATAGGCGGTTTATGCTTTTCCATGTATCGCACCTGAACCGAAGAAGTGTGCGTGCGCAACAGGATGTCCGGATTTGTCTGGATGAAAAAAGTATCCTGCATATCACGGGCCGGATGATGCTCAGGCAGATTCAATGCTGTAAAATTATGCCAGTCGTCCTCTATTTCAGGACCTTCCGAAACGTTGAATCCAATACGTGAAAAAATATCAATAATCTGATTTTTTACTATGGATATAGGATGTCGGTTGCCCAATAACATGCTTTCAGCCGGACGGGTAAGATCCCCGTATTTCCGGGCGCTTGTATCCTGTTTGTCCAGCTCGCTCTTAAGGGCGTTAACCCGATCGGTTGCTGTGGTCTTAAGCAGATTGATCGTCTGCCCAAATTCCTTTTTTTGTTCTGCTGGGATACTTTTGAATGCGGCAAAGTAGTGATTGAGCACCCCTTTCTTTCCCAAATACTTGATACGGAAGTTTTCTACGGCTTCCAGGTTTTTTGCGGAGAACTGTTCTACTTCTGAAATATGTTCTTTTAACTCTTCTATCATGCTTTGCTCCATGATTCGGATCAGTTGTTTGGCATTAAAAACCGTATATGCAGCGCAAAGTTAACACAATTCTATTTTCAGGATCAGCCCCTTTTGATAAAATAGCTGAGGTAAATTTACTATTTCCACCTTAGTGTGAATTGTTGTTGCGTATCCAGGCCACACATTCGTCAAAAGTCTCAAAGATGTGCTCAGGTGGAACCAGGTCGGGAATGATATCGATCCGTTCCATCATATATCGCGGTTGATCCAGAACGTCAACAAATAACACCATCACTTTCTTTTTACGTAATTCCTGCAATACTTCTTCCATGGCATACAGGCCAGACTGATCCATATACTGTGTACGACCCAATCGGATTATTACCATTTTAGCCGCATCCGGGATCTGTTTGGAAAGTATCAGGAAGTCACTGGTGGAACCAAAGAACAGGGGACCTTTCAAGTGTTTGATGAACACCTCCTCCTTCAGGGCTGCTGGGAAATTCTTTTCATCCGCCCAGGCCGCCTCGCGGGAAAGGGATTTTACGTCTGACCTTTTTGCAGTAAGATCTCCAATCCGCTTCATAAACATGACAGAGGCAATAACCAGCCCAATACCCACAGCATAAACAAGGTTCCAGAAGGTAGACAGAACCAGGACAACCAGCATGATAATTACTTCTGAGCTGAGTTTAAGCGGACCCAGGGTAATGTCTTTGGGCAGGCTTGGGATGGCCTTGAGCCCCTTGTAATCCATCACCGCAATACCTACAGTGATCAGAATTCCCGCCAGTACGGCTGCCGGTATTTTGGATGCGACTGGCCCCATGGCCAGAAGAATAAGTAAGAGTAATAATCCGGAAATCATTCCTGAAAGTCGGGTCCTTCCACCTGAATTGATGTTCACCACTGTTCTTATCGTTGCTCCTGCACCAGGTATTCCGCCAAAAATGGCGGCAATACTGTTTCCAATGCCCTGACCCACCAGTTCCTTATTGGGATCGTGTTTGGTCTTGGTCATATTGTCTGCAACTACAGAAGTTAGCAGGGAATCAATGGCCCCCAACAGTGCCAGTGTTAAGGAGGTGAAGATAAAGGGCGTGATAACACTTACGTTAAACTGGGTAAAAATCTCAAGATTGGGCATGGGAAAACCTTCAGGTATTTTTTCTATCGTCCTGTAGTCCAGATTAAATCCATAGGCAACTCCGGAAACAACAATTAAGGCAATCAGCGTACTTGGCACTGTCTTGGTTACACGTTTAAAACCATAAATAATGATGATTGTGGCCAAGGTAAGGATAAGCTCCAGCCAGCTTATATTTTTCAGGGCCCGGGGGATTATTTTTATAGCCCCCATAACGCCGGATGCTTCTTTAGCTGCGAGCGTACGAGCTTCTTCCTGAATAGTTTCCTGGGTAATTTGGTTTGCCCGTTTTATGGTTTCTTCAAAATCCTCCAGCACCAGTATACCTTCTCCAGCTTCTTCCCTGAGTATGTTTTCCAGGATCAGTTCTTCGGCCTGGGGCTTGAAGGGTTCAACCCAGGTTTTGTCTTCTTTGGGGTAATACCCCAGGGCGGGTAAAATCTGAGTAACTATAATGATTACCCCAATTGCCGTCATAAAACCGGAAACTACCGGATATGGGATATAACGTATATAGCGACCAATGCCCAATAACCCCAGTCCTATTTGAAACAAACCAGCCAGAAGAAATACCAATAAAATGGCTGGCAGGGCTTTTTCCACGCTGCCATCATAAATGGCAATGATACCGGCAATTACCACCATGCTCACTGCAGTCATAGGTGCGGTGGGACCAGATATTTGCGTACTGGTACCCCCAAACAAGGCAGCGAAAAAACTTATGAATATGGCTCCATAGAGCCCGGCACTGGGGCCCAGGCCAGAAGAAACACCAAAGGCCAGGGCAAGAGGTAAGGCCACAATACCGGCTGTGACGCCTCCTAACAGATCGCCTCTGAAATTGGATAAAAATTTAGACACTGGTTTTGGTTGTTTTTAAACGCCATACAAAATACAGATTTATAATTTAAAAAGGCCCTTGATTCATGAATCAAGGGCCTAATAAATAGAAATGTAGTTTAGCTATTCGTAAAAAGTTACCTCACCTGAATTGATGTCATACATGGCTCCGACAATTTCAATTTCTCCGTTTTCTTCCATTTCGCGAAGGACGGGACTTTTGGTCCGGATGTCCTCAAGGGTCAGGTTCACATTCATTTTTGCAACCCGATCTACAAAATCGAGATTCTTGGAGTTTCGCAATTGCGGATCCTGCGGTTCTTCAACGGCTTCTACAGCAGGTTTAATCTTGCTCACCAGCGCTGTTAGGTTACCAAGTTGGGCATCGTCACAGGCTCCCTTAACTGCTCCACAGCTGGTATGGCCAAGTACGACAACTACTTTGGTGCCAGCAAGTTTACAAGCAAACTCTATGCTCCCCAACAAGTCTTCGTTAACGATATTTCCGGCCACACGGGCACTGAAAATATCTCCAACCCCCTGATCAAAGATCAGCTCTGCTGATACCCGGGAATCGATACAGCTCAAAATTGTGGCAAAAGGATATTGGCCACTAGTCGTTTGCGCCACCTGAGCCATGAGGTCGCGGGTTGCTTTCTTATTTTCCCTAAATCTGGCGTTGCCTTCTTTAAGCAGATTTATTGCCCCCTGGGGAGAAATCAGGGCCTGAGATTCTTTGGTTTGTGCATTCATCATAGAATATTTTTGAAGGTTATGCCGACTTCGGCCTTAGTCTGAAAAATTTAATATAACTATCCGGATTCTCTATTTCACCACGTTCTGAGATCAGGACAATATCGATATGTCGGTTTTTGGCTTTTTCTGAAAAATCCTCCAGGATTTCAACGATATCGTTGTCCAGATACCTCGTGTTCCTAACATCCAACTGAAGATACGTATTTTCCGGGATTGCGTCCAACTCTTTGAGGATGGCTCCTTTATTGAAAAAAGTTACTTCTTCGGCCAGGGTCATTTTTATTTTATGCCGCCCGTTACTCTTATCCTCGATATGCAGGAAATGTGAGTTCTGGTAGCTCTTGATAAGAATAACCACAATTCCAACACCCAGTCCCAGGCCGATACCTACAAGCAGATCGGTAAAAATGATTCCCATAACTGTTACGGTAAATGGAACAAACTGCTTCCAGCCCAATTTATACATGGTTTTAAACAGAGCCGGCTTGGCGAGTTTATAACCCACCAGGAATAATATGGCAGCTAAAACGGACAGGGGAATCATATTGAGCAATCTCGGGATCAGCAAAACAGAAATCAGCAGGAAGAAGCCATGGATAATGGCCGAAAACTTCGTGCGCCCTCCCGATTGTACATTGGCTGAACTCCTTACGATAACCTGGGTTATGGGGAGTCCACCAATTAGTCCGGAAACGATATTCCCTGTTCCCTGAGCCAAAAGTTCACGATTGGTAGGGGTTACTCTCTTTTCGGGATCAAGTTTGTCGGTAGCTTCTACACACAATAAGGTTTCCAGGCTGGCAACCAAAGCGATGGTGAAGGCCGTTACCCAGATCTCTGTATTCAGAATAGCACCAAAGTTCGGAAAACTGAATTGTCCAAGAAAGGAATCCATGTCTTCCGGTACAGGGACACTCACCAGGTGGTCTGCGGAAATGCCCCAGAAGGCATTATTTTGAGTAATCAGGAAGAAAACGATCCCAAAGATAACAGCAACAAGAGGCCCCTGTATCAATTTAAAAATCTTAGCTTTTTTGGTGAGCACCTTATCCCATAAGATCAGAATACCCAGTCCCATTACAGCTACGAGGGTAGCTCCCGGGCTAATGTAACGAAAGGTGGCAAAAATTTCGGTGAAGGTGTTCCCCCCGTCTTGAATGAATGAGAAATCTCCTTCCGGGGCGGCGTCATAGCCAAAGAAATGCGGGATTTGTTTCAGGATGATGATGATACCGATTCCGGTAAGCATTCCCTTGATGACAGATGATGGGAAATAATACCCAATAACTCCGGCCTTCAGTACTCCAAAGAGTATCTGGATAATTCCCCCGAGCACAACCGCAAGCAGGAAATTTTCAAAACTTCCCAGGGTGGCTATAGCCGTCAAAACTATAGCAGCCAAACCTGCAGCAGGGCCGCTTACTCCAATATGGGATCCGCTCAGGGATCCTACGAATATACCCCCTACAATACCCGCAATTAATCCGGAAAACAGGGGAGCTCCACTGGCCAGGGCAATTCCCAGACATAAAGGCAGGGCCACGAAAAAGACCACAATACTGGCAGGGAGATCATTTTTTATATACTTGAACATAACAATACGTGTTTCATCCCGAAAACAATATTCAGGATGGGTTTAACAATAGAATTAAAGCTTAAATAAAAGTGGGTTATCCGTTATGTTCAGGAGGAGGTAACGGAATTTCCAGGAAACAAACCGGGCCTTTGAGAACCGGGTTCGGGGAATAGTTATTTGCGTTAAGATTAAAACTAAATGCTGAATAATGGTTGGATTCCTGTACGATCTTCTCCTCGCTGGCGTCTTTTTTGCCTTGCTCGGATTGCTCTTCTTCATTCTGGTTCAGAGAAATGAAAATACGCTCCTCTTCATTGGCAAGCGAAATTACAGGTGGTGCCATTATGGCCATAAGCCATATAAATAGTAATGTATATATTGTTTTTGTCCTGTACATGCGCCGTAAATATAAGATTAAGAAGTGGAAATATCGTTAAGGAATATTTAAAAATCCTTCAACATTTTTAAGGAATCATCAGGGAGCCAACCTACCTGCCCATCGGACAATTGAATCTTCTTCCAGTTGTCAAACGTATCCTGGACATTAACTTTAGTCCCTTCGTGCAGAACGAAGGCGACATCACTGCGGTCATTAGGCTCAGTCTTAACCGTAATCTCCTGTGCAAAGATTATGGCAGGGTCGTCGGCCTTGAAATCCTGATATTCCACAAACGCGATCAATACGGAAATTACCGCAAGGGCGATGGCCGTAAGGCTACTAATAAAGGCAATTCTTTTGTGGGTTGAATATTGGAAATAGTAAAACAGAATATAAGCGAGCACAAAAATTAGTACAAAAACTACCCCTAGATATGCCCAGCCATCAAAAGACAGTATTCCGGTAAGCTGTTTGTACAACTTTGACAATGTGGTTTGGGGTAAAGGGGTTATTGCGTCAAGGGTCATATTCTGGGCATAGACCAGGTTATTTTTGATTTCAGCGTCATTCGGTGACAATAACAGTGCCTTTTCGTAATAATAGATGCTCGGGGCAATTTGGTTCAGTTTGTAATAACAATTACCAAGGTTGTAATAAAGGGCTGCAGAATGTTTCCTTACCTCAAGAATTCCCTGATAATGCGCTATCGCCTTTTCATAATTTCCCTGATTATAGGCTACGGTGGCACTATCAAAACGGATCTCGGGCTGTGCCATGGCCCAGGCAGAAATAAGGAATACCCATAAAAGTGTCCAATACTTCATGATCATACTTGTTTGTCAAT
>CAJHYA010000284.1_pt1 | contig 11134 bp, 13 predicted proteins | sample 9198611 | NCBI WGS metagenome assembly CAJHYA01 (sample SAMEA7708353, study PRJEB35096) | sediment metagenome | biome: marine neritic benthic zone biome [ENVO:01000025]; feature: sediment [ENVO:00002007]; material: shallow marine sediment [ENVO:03000034] sea grass bed [ENVO_01000059] ... | reverse complement strand
GTTATTGTTCAGACCTGGCGGGCATGGGGCCCTCATAGAAAACCTGAATGAACAGGAAGCAGATATAATTTTTATTAAGAACATTGACAATGTTGCCGTACCCAACATAGCAGAGCAGGCAGGGGCCAGCAAGAAACTGTTAGCTGGGGTGCTACTGCAGGTACAGAAAAAAGCATTCCATTATGCGGCTGTATTGGATACCGATGAGATTACCGGAGATAAGATGCATGAAATAGAAAATTTCCTGAGTGATGAGCTCAATGTGCGTTTTTCAGACAATTATTCGGGCTTTAGCCTGGGACAACAACTCGATATTCTACGGGATAAAATTAACCGACCGATACGCGTGTGTGGAATGGTTAAGAATGAGGGTGAGCCCGGGGGAGGACCTTACTGGGTTAAGGACCCCAGAGGTAACATTTCCTTGCAAATTGTGGAATCTGCCCAGGTAAACTTTAAGGATGAGCACCAAAGTAGCATTTTTAAGGATGCCACTCATTTTAACCCGGTTGATCTGGTCTGTGGGGTCAAAAATTATAAAGGAGAGAAGTATAATCTACTGAATTTCGTAGATACCACACAGGGGTTTATTTCTGAAAAAACCAAAGATGGAAAACCATTAAAAGCATTGGAACTACCCGGACTTTGGAATGGAGCTATGGCTTTCTGGAATACGATATTCGTTGAAGTGCCTCTGCTCACGTTTAATCCTGTTAAAACAGTAAACGATCTTCTAAAACCCGCACATCAAGGATAATTTTTTCATTCATTCTTTTTTAGTAATCAGGAGCTATCGTACCTTTGCAGCATCTCAAAGGGGTGCTGTTGCAGGTGCATTCTTCGCAGGAATATTTAATTTCTTGTTTGCAGGAACCTACAAGGGCTGAGATTATACCCAATGAACCTGCCCGGGTAATGCCGGGAAGGGAGGCGTAATACGCCATTTGGATATATTCCGCATCTCCGGAATAGGAATATTAAAAATCAATAAACAAAGAATAATTACCCCTTTTATTCGTAAGACTTTTACGGATGAAAAGAGCATATATAGTCGCTGCCTTCATGGGGCTTGGATTATTAGCTTCTGCACAGGAAGAAACGACAAAAGACACCCTGGAATCAAAGAAAATTGTCCTCGACGAGGTTATGGTATCGGCAATCCGGGTGAACAAAGAGATCCCTCTGACCTTTACCAACCTTGAAAAACGGGAAATTGCATCCCGAAATCTTGGCCAGGACATACCCGTCCTGATGAATTTTCTACCCGCTGTGGTTACTACCTCTGATGCAGGAGCCGGGATCGGGTATACCGGGATCCGGGTACGGGGGAGTGATGCGACCCGGGTAAATGTAACCATCAACGGAATCCCCTATAATGACTCGGAATCTCATGGGACCTTTTGGGTGAATTTACCCGATTTCAGTTCTTCTACAGAAAACCTGCAATTACAACGGGGGGTAGGAACTTCTACAAACGGAGCCGGTGCTTTTGGGGCAAGCCTCAACATCCTCACAGATGCCGTTTCAAAGGAAGGATATGCCCAAATTGCCTCTTCATTCGGGAGTTTCAATACCCTCAGGAATAATGTCAAGTTCAGTACCGGATTGCTGAATGATAAATTTGAGTTTTCCGGACGTTTGTCAAGGATCACTTCAGATGGATATATAGACCGAGCTGCATCCGAATTGGAATCATACTTTATTCAGGGGGCCTACCAGGATGAAAACACATTGATTAAAGCGTTGTTATTCGGAGGTCATGAGATTACCTACCAGTCCTGGTTCGGAATTGATGCTGCCACCCTTGCTACCGACCGTACCTTCAATCCTGCCGGGCTATATACCGACGATACTGGAGAAATCCGATTCTATGAGAATGAAGTGGATAATTACAAACAAGACCATGCCCAATTGCACTGGAATGAAAACTGGGACAACCAGTGGAGCAGCCATGTTGCCCTGCATTTTACCCGTGGCAGGGGATATTTTGAACAGTTTCGCGAGGATGATGATTTTGCCACCTACGGATTTCTACCGGTAAACATAAATGGAGAGCCTGTAAATACAACGGATTTGGTACGCAGAAGATGGCTCGATAACGATTTTTACGGAACCGTATTTTCCCTCACAAAAACTTCGGAGTCTTATGATTTTGTGATTGGCGGGGGATATAATATTTACACTGGAGACCACTTTGGGGAGGTGATTTGGGCACGTGTTGCTCCTGATAGTTTTATTCGGGACCGATACTATGAAGACGATTCGCGTAAAACCGATTTCAACATTTTTGCCAAGACCAATTATGAGCTAAATGATCATTTACGCCTGTTCGCAGATATGCAATTTCGGACCGTAGGCTATGAAGCTAACGGGGCAGAAACCGGGCTAGTGGACGACCATTTCAATTTTTTCAACCCCAAAGCCGGACTTACCTACAGCCTGAACCGGAACAATCGTTTATATTTTTCCTACGCGGTTGCCCAGCGCGAACCCAATCGGAACGATTACGAGAATGGTAACCCGCGACCAGAAAAGCTCAATGATTTTGAATTAGGCTGGAGGTACCTCAACCCGGACTTTCAGGTTAATGCCAATGTGTATTATATGAGATACAAGGACCAATTGGTACTTACGGGGGAATTAAATGATGTTGGGGCGCCCTTAAGGGCCAATGTCGGAGACAGCTATCGCCTGGGGTTAGAAATTGAAGCAAACCTGAAACTCGGAAGGCAGTTTAACTGGCAACCCAATATAGCCCTCAGTGCTAATAAGAATGAGGATTTTGTTTTTCAGCGGGATGGAACACTGCAAAACCTGGGGAATACTGATATCGCGTATTCACCTGGGTTAATCATTGGAAACCGGCTTGCCTGGACTCCCTCGGATGACTGGGAAGTGGCTCTTTTATCTAAATATGTGGGAGAGCAATATATGGGTAATATTGATTCCGAAAATAGCATTCTGGAGGCGTATTCCCAGACAGATTTCAATATTCAATACCGGATTGACGTAAATGATTTCATTGAAAGCATCACCATATCAGGTCTGGTAAATAATATTTTCGATGCCAAATTCGAATCCAATGGGTACTTTTTTACCTATGATGATGATTTCAGCAATCCTGGTACAATAACAACAATTGAAGGCGCGGGGTACTATCCACAGGCAGGGATCAATTTTCTGCTGGGAGCTACGGTCTCGTTTTGATCAATTGGAAATAACCACAGTACTTCCACTTCTGGCCGTATTGTAGATGAGCATGTCAAAATATTGCTCTCCGTCATCAGGCCGATTGAGCTGCTGCCCTGTGAACAGGCTGTATTCATAACCTTCACAGGCACATTGAGCCGTTTGACCTACCGCTTCCATGGTGGAACAGTTGTTTGGGATGTGGTTAGGACAGCTCGCTTCCAGGGCTATGAGATCAAATCCTGTATTGGTCACAAAAACCCCACGGATCCCGGCATTGGTGGTGTTCAGGTATATTGAATTTCCCGGGGTGTTGAGCGGACTGTATAATGGTAAGTTCAGGTTGATCTCAATGCGAAACCCAAATTCCTGTAAATACGGGTTTCGGCGTTCATTATTTTTGCTGCAGGCAAGTAAGAATAAAACAAGTATAATCCCTGTAAATCGTTTCATGCGAATCGTTTCAAAAGCTGAATCATAAACAAAGTTGAGTAAAAAATGCATATATTTGCGTTAAATCCTCTTATAAAAAGGGGATTTTCCTATTAGAACAACTCCATTTTGATGCTAGACCCTACCCACAAGAGCAGCTGAATAAGTTCATACGAAATGGCCAGTTGATCTAATCCTGCTCCACAGCAGGATTTGTTGTATTTAAATAGTTAGATAAACGGGAAAAGGAATTTCCAAAAGAGTGAAGTTATGAGCAATCTATCTTATTACACTGAAGAAGGATTGAAGAAATTAAGGGAGGAGTTGAATCATCTCCGTGACGTGGAGCGTCCTAAGGCGTCTCAGGCAATTGCTGAAGCCAGAGATAAGGGAGACCTTTCCGAAAATGCTGAATACGATGCTGCCAAGGAAGCCCAGGGGTTGTTGGAACTCAAGATAGCCAAGCTGGAAGAAACCCTTGCAAATGCACGTCTGATAGATCAATCTCAACTGGATGTATCAAAAGTCCTGGTATTGTCTACCGTAAAACTGAAAAACCAGCAGAGTGGTAAGGAAATGACCTATACCCTTGTGGCGGAAAGTGAGGCCGACCTAAAAGCAGGTAAGATCTCTGTTACTTCTCCCATAGGCCATGGGTTGCTGGGTAAGGAAGTGGGTGATATCGCTGAGATCTCTGTTCCCAATGGGACACTAAAACTGGAAATCCTGGAGATTTCCCGGGAATGATCTTCCGGTACAATATATTTGAATCCTTTGCTCAGTTTTAGCAAAGGATTTTTTATTTTAAGGCATCTGTAAAATTTCAACCTGTTAACACCTAAGATATGGCAAGCATTTTTACTAAGATCATTCAGGGAGATATCCCGTCTTACAAAATCTCGGAGAATGAAGATTTTTATGCTTTCCTGGACATCAATCCAAATGCACCGGGACATACCCTGGTTGTTCCCAAGCAGGAAGTAGACAAAATTCTGGACCTGGATGAATCCATATATTCAGGGCTTATGGCCTTTGCGCGTAAACTTGGTCTGGCTATTGAAGATGCTATAGACTGCCAGCGTGTCGGTTTGTTTGTGATCGGATTAGAAGTACCTCATGTGCATGTTCATCTCATCCCCTTGAGGAGTATGGCCGATGCAACCTTTGTGAACAAAGTTTCTCTTGAGCAGGAGGAGTTTGAGGAAATAGCAGAAAAAATCAGGGCTAAACTTCAATAATCCCTGCGTAAATGAGGTAGTACAAGCCTCCGATTATTACAAGCAGCAAGACAATCAGCGTATACGTTAGCCCGGTAAGTTTTATCCCTTTCTTTTTTGGGATTACCAGTTTTTGGTAGTAATCAAAAATACGCTCAATATCTTCTGTCCATTTAACCGGAAAAATAGTAGAATGGCAAGTGTTGCAAACTATTTGGTGAGATACATCACTGGTAACCTGGTAATACCAGCGTGAATATCGGTGCTTTTGGTAAAAAGTCAATTTCATATTCTGATTGAAGCACTCCGGACAATTATTGGTTATTTCCGCTTCCTTAAGCACTACTTCTTTTACTTTCGACATAATTAAGACTCAATTTTAAGTGATATCTGCATTATAGTGCCCTCTTTGGTTGAGGAAAGGACTTTAACCCTTCCGTTATGATATTCTTCCACAATTCGTTTGACCAGGGATAAGCCAAGGCCCCAGCCCCTTTTTTTGCTTGTATATCCAGGATTAAAAATATTCTGAAAATCTCCCCGGGCAATTCCATGTCCGGTATCTGATATCTGCACATTTACATGTTTGCCTGCAGGGATGATTTCAATTGCGATATTGCCTTTACCTTTCATGGCATCTATCCCGTTTTTGACCAGGTTTTCAATGGTCCAGTTAAACAGGGAGGGATTTAGCATAACCGGTATGTTGTCAGCTTTGGAATCAAAAGAAAAGTGGATCAGTTTGGAACTCCGCACACGCAAATAATCATATGCATTGAGGGTTTCCGCAACTAAATTGCACTTTTGAAGTTTTGGCAGGGATCCGATCTTGGAAAAGCGCTCTGTAATGGTCTGCAGACGCCCGATGTCCTTTTCGATTTCCCTGGATATCTCCGGAGGAACTTCTTCGTTTTTGAGCAGTTCGTTCCAACCCAGAAGCGAAGTCAGAGGCGTACCTATCTGATGGGCCGTTTCCTTGGCCATGCCCGCCCAGAGCTTATTTTGTTCAGAGGCTTTATTCGTTTTAAAGAAGAAAAAAAGTACCGCCCCAAAGAGAAATATGATAAGCATTAGCGCTATGGGGTAGTATTTTAGTTTATTAAGCACTTCTGAATTTCCATAATACAGAGTGGCCAGATATTCCCCTTTGTCCTCCATAATAATGGGCGTATTCTCGCTTTTGAACTGTCTGAGTTTCTTCATCAGATACGCCGTATCCAACACAAGTTCAGGAGGCATGTTGTTGATTTTATAGGTACTGTCCTTATTTACAAGGATCATGGGGGTAGACGTGTTGTTCTGAAAAATGGTAAGGGGAAGGTTTCCGGGGTCGGCGTCTGCAGGTAGCGATAAGAATTCTGCCTGGGCAGTAGCCCAAATCTCCATTTTGTAGCGTTCCTCTTCCTTGAATTTTCTAAAAAAACTATTTGTATTCCAGAGGATTAGGCTTACAATCACAAATGACGCCAACAGCAGAACAAAGTTGGACGTTTTCTTTCTGGGATTAAAATTCATCCATCGTTAAAATTCACCTTAAAGATAACTCAAAATCAAAGAATATGTTGTGCGGCATTCCGTCGCTGTGCGCTTTCCAGAAGGGTACAATTTGTGTATTTTTGTAGGCCATGGAAGAGCTCGTTTCTATTATCCCCTCCGATCTACCCACACCCAAACTCCATGGGCATCTGCTGGGTGCGGTTGGTCCCAGGCCAATTGCCTTTGCCAGCACCATGGATGGAGCGGGTAAGCCCAACCTGTCCCCTTTTAGTTTTTTCAATGTGTTCAGCGCCAATCCACCAGTGCTGATTTTTTCTCCGGCTCGGCGGGTACGTAATAATACCACCAAACACACACTAGATAATGTTATGGAAACCAAGGAGGTAGTGATCAATGTGGTAAATCATGCGATAGTTCAGCAAATGTCATTGGCCAGTACGGAATACGCCCAAGGTGAAAATGAATTTGTGAAGGCGGGGCTGACCATGCTGAAGTCGGATTTGGTAAAACCCTTCCGGGTGGCGGAGTCGCCCGTACAGTTCGAATGCAGGGTAACCAAGGTAGAACCCCTTGGGAAGGAAGGCGGTGCCGGGAATCTGATCTTTTGTGAAGTACTCAAATTACATATTTATAAGTCCGTCATGGACGGTAATGGAAACATAGACCAGCATAAAATAGACCAGGTTGCCCGTATGGGGGGGAACTGGTACACTAGGGCCAATTTGGGGATGTTCGAAGTTCCCAAACCCCTTTCAACCAGAGGTATTGGTGTAGATCAGATACCTTTGTCAATCAGGAACAGTGCCGTACTTACCGGAAATGATCTGGGCCAGCTCGGTAATATAGAGCGGATCCCAACCGCTGAGGAAATCGCGGCGTTCCTGAAGGATAACATAACATTGAAGGCGATCGTTAGTGCAGACGATCCTATATTATTGCACCAAAAAGCAAAGGAATATTTAAATAATAATGATTCACTTTCCGCATGGAAAGTATTAATGGCTAACGAATAAATCATGGAGATACAAGGAAGGATTAAGTTGATTGATGAAACTAAGACCTACGGAAGCAATGGATTCCGAAAAAGAGAAGTAGTGCTGACTACTGAGGAACAATACCCACAACACCTGCTGGTAGAATTTGTGCAGGATAAAACGGATTTGCTGGACCGATTTGCCGTTGGGCAGCAGGTCAAAATAAGTATAAACCTGAGGGGCCGTGAATGGGTAAACCCACAGGGAGAAACCAAATATTTTAATTCCATTCAGGGCTGGCGTATCGAAGCACTGGAAGAAGCAGTTACCGAAGGCGGAATGCCCCCGACTCCCCCATTGGAATCTTTTGAACCTGCAGAGGATCTTAAGGAGGAGGATTACGACGATCTTCCCTTCTAGAGGTAAGCTGTCAAAGGGACATTTTGGAATGGGAAGTGCAAATATAAAATAAGATTCACTCGCCTGTTCGAAACTATTTTTCGAAGGTACCTACCTTCTCCCTTTACCATTGCCATTGTCTTAACCCTGTTTACATTAGCGCTGGCGCTTCTGTTCACTGAAAACACCTCAGATACACCTAATAGACAGGCCTTGCTTTCCTACTGGGAGGCCGGGATTTGGAATAATGGATTACGGGGATGTGTCACGGGGCTATTGATTTTCTGATACTTTTTAGTACTTTATTGAAAAACAACAGGCTTTGAAGAAAAAACAGCATCCCCTTATGTTTTTAGATGAAAAGCTGGAATTTCCCCCGGTAGAGCATGCTAATGCAGAGGGCCTTCTCGCTGTGGGAGGCGACTTATCTGTAAAACGGCTTATGCTTGCCTACGGAAATGGTATTTTCCCCTGGTTTAATGATGACGCCCTGATATTGTGGTGGTCTCCGGATCCCCGTATGGTCTTGTTTCCGGACAAGGTCAGGATTTCAAAAAGTATGCAAAGACTCATTAATGCCGGCGTATTTGAAATCCGGGTAAATACAGCTTTTGAAGAGGTTATCGATCAGTGTGCTAAAGTCCCCAGGGCTGGCCAGCAGGGGACCTGGATCACTGACGAAATGAAAAAGGCTTACATTCAGCTAAACCATATGGGGATTGCGAAATCCATTGAAGTCTGGCAGGAGGACAAACTGGTGGGGGGTCTCTATGGGGTGGATCTCGGTCATGTTTTCTGTGGTGAAAGTATGTTCAGTCTTGTAGATAACGCTTCCAAGTTTGCACTGATCAAACTGGCCCGGGACCTGCATAAAAAGGGATATCGCCTGATCGATTGCCAGTTGTATACCTCGCATTTAGAAAGTATGGGAGCTGAAGAGATCTCCCGTGAGGCCTATATGGAAATATTAAAGGGAAAGGACCAGGGTGGTATTCAAAAATAGAACATCATTGCTAAATCCGGAAAAATCTTCGATCCGGTATTCCAGGCCGGCCTGTATTTTTCCAGTGTTTGATAATAACCATCCCAGGTTCAGGCCGAATCTCAGGTCGTATTGTGGCCTTGCCCCAGAAGCCAGACTTAATAGGGTTTCTGATGTTCCCACAAGGTAAGGTTCTCCTACGTCGAGCTTTTCCCCTGCGAGCGGCCGATCAACAGCAAAACGGTATCGAAAACGGTGTATGGTTAAATTTTTTAAAATTCGCTGTTCTGCCCGTAAACGATGCCCGTAACGTGTGGCCAGCGGTCTGTTGGTGATGTTAAATTGCTGGGTTAGCCGGAGTTCATTTCCATTATCCGTTTCAAACCATTTCCGGAAACGATACTGCAGCCCAAATCCCAGGCTTTGATTATCCAGAAATTTCCAGTTGGAGAAATGAAGGAGATCCAGTTGTCTTACAGCAAGCTCCCAATCTTCATTCTGGTAAATATAACTGCGGTTGGCGATAGAAAAATTATGCTGATAACCCGGAGCTGCTTTGTAATTAATAGAAACCCCGGGTTGCCAATAGGCTGTAACACCTTCCTGGCTTTGCAAAGGGATGGTGAACAGCAGTATTAGCAATAGCAGGCCTGCCCTAATACAATACATGGTCGTAATTTGCCGGTAGTGATTTCCTAAGGCGAATAAAATTCCCCTCACTGTCAAAAAGGATCTCGTAGTCTTTGAAGTCGCGATCCTTTTTTCCTGCTACGATTAGTTCGTAGTTTATATTTGGGTCAATCAAGTTTTGAAATGCAATTTTGAGGGTATTCTCCACAGTTTCGAAGGCCGATAAAGGGTATTGTTGTTGTATTTTCCGGATCCTGAATTTTTTAAAATTGGATTTTAGATAGTCCTCTATGACCTGAAAACTTGAATTGGGAATATCAACTTCTGAAATCAGGATCTCCACATCTTCCAGGACCCCCTGTTCATCAAATTCAATGCTGTAAAATAGGCGGTCTTTCTTAAACTTGGCCTCATAACTTGTTTTTGCACTGTCCAATTCCTTATAGAAACGGATCCGCTTGGCATCTTTTAAGTAGGCATTCAGAAAGGTAAAAGCCTTCTCCGGGAACTGTGATTTCCGGATACGAAATTCCCTTTCATACTTGTCCTGAGCCATGCCGGCATTTATCATGAATACCAACAGCAGTAAACTACTATACTTCTTCATATCGAAAACATGTCATTTCGTGATCATTTACCATCCCGGTCGCCTGCATATGAGCATAAACCACTGTACTTCCTACAAATTTAAAGCCACGCTTTTTAAGATCCTTGCTCAGAAAATCCGATATCTTGCTTGTAGCCGGGGCTTCCCGATAATTTGCGATCTGGTTTTTTATGGGGGTATGGTCTACAAATCCCCATATGTAGTTGCTGAAACTACCGTATTCTTCTTGCACTTTCAGAAACGCCTGGGCATTGGTTACAGTGGCCCTGACCTTCAACCGGTTTCGGATAATCCCGGAATCTTGAAGCAACTCCGAAATTTTTTCTTCCCCATAGCGCGCTATTTTGTGGTAATCAAACAGATCAAAGGCGTTACGAAAATTTTCCCTTTTGCGCAGAATGGTTATCCAGCTTAATCCTGCCTGGAAAGTTTCCAGCACCAGAAATTCAAATAGGGTATGGTCGTCCCTGACCGGAACTCCCCATTCCTGGTCGTGATACGCTTCATATAGGGGATCCCCCAGGCACCAGCCACATTTGTTTTTCTTCATGGAAAACATCTTCAGTTGACATCACAATGTAGTCTGAAGATACTTAATTTCTTAATGCCCCGAGGAATACAACAATGCAAAAGAAGCCCCGTCCATTCCTAAATACAATAACAATGGAAAGTTCGAAATTGGTTGAGGGATACTGCTAACCAGATAATTACCTGCGTAACTCACCCGCTTCCAGAGCGCTTTCGAATTTAGCGGTTACCGTGGGGAAGGCTCTGAAAAACCTGCGCCCATCCATCCTTCTCATGGTAATTAAGGTAGCCCCATCCTTTGCATAAGAGATATCTTCTACAACCACCTTTGTTCCTTTGAGGGATTTCAAATTGGCAATACCCCCTCGCTTGATTATGAAATTTTTTCTGGGAAAATGAATGTGCTTAAAATCAGCTCCGGAGGGTTCTTGAATAATCAATACATCATTCACCTTAATTTCCTGGAGTTCATGTTCTGGTGTAAACAAGGTAAACCAGCTAAAAACAATCAGAGATAATAAAATGGCTTTCATGTCATATAGGATTTTGAATTGATATCATAACAGAAAAGGTTTTTCTGAAGACATATGACGGTGACAGCCTGGCTGGAAGTGAATCAATAAAAGCACCTGCATTGCAAGGCTACCTCAATTAATGTTCAGAAACCTTTTTTCTCGCT
>CAJHYA010000152.1_pt1 | contig 11146 bp, 7 predicted proteins | sample 9198611 | NCBI WGS metagenome assembly CAJHYA01 (sample SAMEA7708353, study PRJEB35096) | sediment metagenome | biome: marine neritic benthic zone biome [ENVO:01000025]; feature: sediment [ENVO:00002007]; material: shallow marine sediment [ENVO:03000034] sea grass bed [ENVO_01000059] ... | reverse complement strand
GGCCAATTCACCCAGGTCCCAACGGGAAAACGTATGATAAGCGGAGAAGATTTAGAACACTTCAGGGCCCTTTTGGGCACAAATTTTGATGAGGTTCATATGATAAAGTTGAGTAAGGTACAGCGACAGCGATTGCTCCAGATAATCGTGGATTATTTTGAGCTACATTTGCACGGATTTAGAAAGCCTAAGTCTCTTGCCGTATTAAATGAAGTCTTCAGTTAGCATGCGCGGGGTAACGTTTCTGATGTTTTTCTTTTTTGTGTCCCTAGTTCTTTCCCAGGAGGTATATATCCTGGATGCGGATTCAGGGGAAGGCATCGGTAATGTTGTTGTTACCAATGAAGATCGCTCAAAGACGGTAATCACCGTGCTTAATGGCAGATGTAACCTGAAGATATTTGACGGAAACGAAAGAATTACCTTCCGTCATATGGGATATCTCACCTTCAGGACTACCAAAGATCAAATTTTAAGGAAACAAAGTAAGGTATTCCTCACCCTTAACCCACAGCAGCTGGATGAGGTGGTTATGTCCATATCCAAATGGGAACAGCAAAAAAAGGATATCCCTCAAAAAATAGCGAGTATCGATGCGCGAAGTATATCCTTCAATAACCCCCAGACTTCTGCAGATCTCTTACAGTCAAGCGGGAAGGTATATGTGCAAAAGAGCCAGCTAGGCGGGGGTAGTCCTATGATCAGGGGATTTGCTACCAATCGTTTGCTCATCTCGGTAGATGGGGTACGGATGAATAACGCCATATTCCGCGGGGGAAATATTCAGAATGTGATCTCCATAGATCCGTATGCGGTAAAAAACACGGAGGTGATCTTTGGCCCGGGTTCTGTTATCTACGGGAGTGATGCCATAGGCGGGGTAATGAATTTTTATACAAAGAAACCTGTGTTTGCCGACAATGCCGATCCTGTTTTCAGGGGCACAGCTGCTTATCGTTATGCTTCGGCCAATAATGAAAACACCTTTCATACCGATTTTAATTTTGGCAAAAAGAAATGGTCCTTTCTCAGTAGTATTACCTATAACACATTTGACGATCTTAAAATGGGCAAACACGGTCCGGATAGTTACCTGCAGGATACCTATGTATTCACTGAAAATGGTAACGATGTACTTCAGACCAATCCCAGTCCCCGAAGACAGATTCCAACCGGCTATAACCAGCTAAGCCTGATGCAGAAAATTTCGCATAAGCCCAATAATAACTGGGAGTATGATTTAGGGATGCACTATTCTGAAACTTCTGATTTTTCCCGATATGATCGCTTAATACGCCCAGCTGAAGATGGTAACGGGTTGCTTTCAGCTGAATGGTATTACGGTCCGCAAAAATGGTGGATGTCCAACCTCCAGGTATATAAAAAAGGTCGGGGGAAGTTTTATGATGGGGTCAAACTTACTGCGGCCTATCAATTTTTTGAGGAGAGCCGAAATGAGCGGGACTTTGGAGATTCCCAGCGCTATTCATCACGCGAACGGGTGAATGCCATTTCCACCAATCTGGATTTTGAAAACAAGAAGATAGGTGATCTGCGACTGTATTACGGGGCCGAATATGTGTTTAACCAGGTCAGTTCATACGGGTTCCAAACCGATGTAGGCAACGGGGCTGTACTCGACGCAGTTTCGAGGTATCCTGATGGGGCGAGGTGGCAAACCCTGGCGGCTTATCTGAACGGGGAATACAAGCTTAAACCCAACTTTACCTTCCTCGCTGGTATGCGGTATAGCCACGTCTGGACCCAGGCCGATTTTGATACCACTTTTTACCCATTTCCTTTTGACGAGGCTTCCCTTAGTAACGGAGCCCTTACAGGGAGCATGGGTTTCAGCTGGTTTCCCAAGGCCGATCTGCAGTTAACCCTGAATGGATCCACAGGATTTAGGTCACCTAATATTGATGATGTGGGCAAGGTATTCGATTCCGAACCTGGGGCAGTGGTAGTTCCCAACCCGGATCTGGAGCCGGAATATGCATATAACGTGGAATTGGGGATCCGAAAAAACTTTCAGGACAAGCTGGTCCTGAAGGCAGCTACCTATTACACCTATCTCGTAGATGCCCTGGTTAGGCGCGATTTTCTGTTCGATGGGGAATCTGAGATTATTTACAATGGAGAACTAAGTCGGGTACAAGCCATACAAAATGCCGCGAAAGCCTATGTATACGGATTTGAATTGGGCATGCAGGCCTTTATTTCTGACCACTGGTCAGTTGAAGCAAATTATACCATAACCGAGGGAACGGAAGAAGACCAGGATGGGGTTGAAACAGCTGCAAGACATGTAGCTCCGGCTTTTGGAGATCTCCACCTCAAATGGAATAACCAATGGCTCAGGACCGACCTTTTCCTTAACTACAATGGGGAGATTCCCTTTAGTGACCTCGCACTATCAGAACGGAACAAGGCCTTTATCTATGCTTCCGATTCCAGCGGAAACCCCTATTCACCTTCCTGGTATACCTTAAATTTACGCACCCAGCTTCAATTAAGTACTGCATTAAAAACCAACCTGATCCTCGAAAATATTACCAATCAACGTTATCGAACCTATTCATCCGGGATTGCTGCACCAGGATTTAATATCGTTGCCGGTCTTACCTATTCGTTTTAGGATCAGACACCCTTTTCGTATCAAAGTGAAGTTAAGCTTCTGTTTATATGCCTGCAGCCGATTCTGGCGTTCCCCGGCCCTCCGAATCAGACGGGTCATTTGCAGGGAGGTCATTTTGTAAAACTACCCCTAAAAATCCGTTGAAATTCATTAATTTTGCTGCCTTAATTTGCCACACAGGAATTAACACGTATGAAGTTTGCGGAATACAAAGGGTTGAATTTGCCAGAATTGGGAGAAGAAGTGCTCGCATTTTGGACGGACCACCACATATTTGCGAAAAGCATTACTTCACGAGAAGGGAAACCAGGCTATGTCTTTTATGAGGGGCCGCCTTCAGCCAATGGGCTGCCGGGGATCCATCATGTTATCTCAAGGACCCTAAAGGATATCTTCCCCAGATATAAGACGATGAAGGGATATCAGGTAAAACGCAAAGCCGGGTGGGATACTCATGGGCTTCCTGTTGAACTTGGTGTGGAAAAGGAACTGGGGATTACCAAGGAGGACATCGGCAAAAAGATCAGCATCGAAGAATACAACGCGGCATGTAAAAAGGCCGTAATGCGGTATACGGATGCCTGGAATGACCTGACCAGAAAGATGGGGTATTGGATAGATATGGAGGATCCTTACCTCACCTTCAAATCCAAATATATGGAGACGGTTTGGTGGCTGCTAAAGGAGATCTATGACAAAGGACTCCTGTATAAAGGGTATACCATACAGCCTTACTCTCCCAAGGCCGGTACAGGGCTTAGCTCCCATGAGTTGAATCAACCCGGCACTTATCAGGATATAACCGACACAACCGTAACCGCCCAGTTTAAGGCCAGGAAGGAATCCTTGCCGGCTTTCCTGGCGGCTTATGATCAGCCTGTATACCTGCTTGCCTGGACCACCACGCCATGGACGTTGCCTTCGAATACTGCCCTAACCGTTGGAGAAGGCATTGAATATGTACTGGTTAAAACCTATAATCAGTATACCTTCGAACCTATTCAGGTAATTCTTGCCAAGAACCTTGTTAAAACACAGTTCACTGGCCGTTATGAAATGGCCGGCGACGTTACTGCGCTGGAGCAATTCAAGGAAGGGGACAAAAAGATCCCGTATCTCCTGGTGGATTCATTTAAGGGAAAGGATTTACTGGGGATTCGCTATGAGCAGCTTCTTCCCTATGCGCAGCCCTATCAGGGTGCGGAACATGCCTTCCGCGTAATTAGTGGGGATTTTGTGACAACGGAAGACGGAACAGGGATTGTGCATACGGCGCCCACTTTTGGCGCAGATGATATGCTGGTTGCACAAAAGGCTGAGCCACCGGTACCCCCCATGCTGGTGCTGGATGAGAATGACAACCCGGTGCCTCTGGTGGACTTGCAGGGAAAGTTTCGTCCTGAAATGAAGGAACTGGCCGGTAAATATGTAAAAAACGAGTATTACGAAGCAGGCGAAGCCCCGGAACGTTCCGTGGATATTGAATTGGCCATCAGGCTTAAGGAAGAGAACAAGGCCTTTAAGGTAGAAAAATACAAACACCCCTATCCCAATTGTTGGCGCACGGATAAGCCTATCTTGTATTACCCGCTGGATTCATGGTTTATCAAAGTAACAGAGGTCAAAGACCGCATGTACGAGCTGAATCAAACCATTAACTGGAAACCCAAGGCTACCGGGGAGGGTCGTTTTGGAAACTGGCTGGCCAATGCCAATGACTGGAATCTTTCCAGATCCCGATTCTGGGGAATTCCGCTGCCTATCTGGCGTACTGAGGACGGTAAAGAAGCCACGTGTATTGGATCGGTTGCCCAGCTTAAGGAGGAAATGCAAAAGGCAGTCGCTGCAGGCTATATGACGGCTGATCTTTTCGCTGATTTCACAGTGGGCGATATGAGCGAACAGAATTATGAAAAGGTAGACCTGCACAAAAATATTGTAGATCAGATTGTTCTGGTTTCCCCGTCCGGTAAGCCGATGCATCGCGAACTGGACCTGATCGACGTTTGGTTTGACAGTGGATCCATGCCTTATGCGCAATGGCATTATCCCTTTGAAAACCGGGATTTGATCGATGAATCCAGGAGCTTCCCGGCAGACTTTATTGCCGAAGGAGTGGATCAGACCCGTGGATGGTTCTACACCATGCATGCAATTGCAACCATGGTATTTGATTCTGTGGCCTACAAGAATGTTGTTTCCAACGGGCTGGTACTGGACAAGGACGGGAAGAAGATGTCTAAACGACTCGGGAATGCGGTTAACCCACTGGATACCCTAAGGGATTATGGTCCGGATGCGACTCGCTGGTATCTTATGTCAAACGCTAATCCCTGGGATAACCTGAAGTTTGATGTGGCGGGGATTGAAGAAGCAAAGCGAAAATTCTTTGGCACCCTATATAACACCTACGCCTTTTTTGCGCTCTATGCCAATATAGATCAATTTGATTATTCTGAAGCAGATGTACCCCTGGAGGAACGACCTGAGATTGATCAGTGGATCCTCTCTGAATTGCATACCCTAATTCAAAAGGTGGATGCGGCCTATACGGACTACGAACCCACTCGCGCTGCGCGTGCAATGGCTCATTTTGTGCAGGAAAACCTGAGTAACTGGTATGTAAGGCTCAGCCGCAGGCGTTTCTGGAAAGGCGATTACCAACAGGATAAGATATCGGCTTATCAAACGCTGTATACCTGCCTGCTGACCATTGCTAAACTGGCGGCCCCGATCGCCCCGTTCTTTATGGAGCGGTTGTATCTGGATTTAAATCGTACTACAAAAAAAGAGGCCTTTGAAAGCGTGCATCTGGCTGATTTTCCGATCCATGATCCGGCTATGGTAAACGCCGGCCTGGAGAGTAAAATGGAAAAAGCCCAGTCTGTATCTTCTCTGGTTTTGTCCATCAGGCAAAAAGAGAAAATCAAGGTGAGGCAGCCCTTGCATAAGATCATTATTCCGGTATTGGATGCCCGTGAGAGGGAAGAGATTGAGGCTGTTTCCGAACTCATCAAATCGGAAGTCAATGTTAAGGAGATTAGTCTCCTGGATGATGCTTCGGGAATACTGGTTAAAAAAATTAAGCCAAATTACAAGGTGCTGGGTCCCCGTTATGGCAGGGATATGAAAGCAATAGGGCAGGCAGTAGCGGGCTTGGAACAGGACGATATACAGAAAATTGAGCGGGAAGGCGAGATTACACTTGACTTAGATAATAAAAGTATTATATTGAAGTTAGAGGAAGTAGAGATTTCTTCCCAGGATATTGAAGGTTGGCTGGTAGCCAGTGCGGGTCCCCTTACCGTAGCATTGGATATTCATATCAGCGATGACCTGAGAAAAGAGGGGATTGCCAGGGAGTTAGTCAACCGAATCCAGAACCTGAGGAAAGAATCAGGTTTTGAGGTAACCGATAAAATAGATATTAAAATACAGAAAGACGGATACGTTGAAGAAGCGGTGGCCAGTAATATGAAGTACATCAAGAACGAGACCCTTACTGCAGAGCTGGAATTTGAAGAGCAGTTGGAAGAGGGGACCAGCGTTTCTTTTGACGAAGTGAATACAAAATTATTGATTAAAAAGCATTAGATATGGGACAAGATATCAAAGTGAAATATTCCGACAAGGAATTAGAAGAATTTAGGACACTTATCGAAGAGAAAATAGAAAAGGCCAATAGTCACCTTGAGCTTCTGAGAAGTTCGTATATGAATGACGGGAATAATGGTACAGATGATACGGCACCTACCTTTAAAGCATTCGAGGAAGGTTCTGAAACTATGAGTAAGGAAGCCAACACCCAATTGGCTATTCGGCAGGAAAAATTCATCAGGGACCTCAAAAACGCCCTATTGCGTATTGAAAATAAGACCTATGGAATTTGCAGGGTCACCGGGAAACTGATCAACAAGGAGCGGCTTAAACTGGTTCCTCATGCTACCTTGAGCATTGAGGCCAAGAATATGCAGAAATAAAGCTGACATCCTGCGGGGTTCTACCAACATAAGAAAGATTGTCTACACCCTGGCGGGGATAGTGTTTGCCATGCAAACAGTTCCGGCACAAAAGGCTATTAGCAAGTCGTATCCGGCCCCTTTCGATACGCTGATACAAATCGACACGGATAAATGCTATCTGGCCGAAATAAGTGCGTACGAAGGTGAAGCAGTGATTGTTGAGGCCAGGATGGACGGAGAATATGCCGAGGCCTTGTCTGTTAGCATTACAGAAGAAGGGAAAACCCTTTGGATAGGAGCCGATTTTAATCCTGATTTTAAACTTCCAAACGACAAATTGAGTGCACATAAGGTGGTATCCATTTCCCTTAACATACGGATTCCCGCCTACAGGGATTTACAGGTATTCGGAACGAGTTGTAACGTAATGCTTTCCGGAGCCTTTAACACAGTAGATGTAGTCCTCAATGACGGTAGCTGTACCTTAGATCAGGTCGCCCATAACGTAAAGGTCAACACGCAGAGCGGGAATATCCGCTTAAATAGCCTGCAGGGGGTAATAAAGGCGGTAAGTCACTACGGTAAAGTCTTACAGGATAAAATTCCGCAGGGAGAAAAGCGCTTTGATCTCGAAACGGTCTCCGGAGACATCACCCTTCATAGAACAAAATAAACCTTAAAGCCGCTAAAGTTCCTTTAATCCCTATTTTTGGGCAAGCTATACAGAACATATGCCATTCAGAAACTCAGCACTGATAATTATCCTGATCTTACTAATCGATCAGTGGAGCAAAATTTATGTAAAGACTCACTTTGTGCTGGGAGAATCCGTTGAGGTTTTCAGCTGGTTCAAAATCCTCTTTATAGAAAATGAAGGCGCGGCCTGGGGTACCAAGCTCAGCGATCTCTTACCTATTTCAGATAAGGCCGGGAAACTAATCCTCACCGTATTCCGTCTTTTCGCTATTGCAGGTATTGGCTACTGGTTGTGGGATATTATAAGAAAGAAATCAAACCGCACCCTTATTGTGGCGGTTTCCCTCATTTTTGCCGGAGCACTGGGGAATATTATCGATTCCATGTTTTACGGAATCATCTTCAATGACAGTTTCAACCAAACGGCCACACTATTCGCGCAAGATCCTTACGGAAGTTTGTTTTATGGGAAAGTAGTGGACATGCTTTATTTTCCTCTGATAGACAGTACCTGGCCGGAATGGGTCCCTATGGTAGGTGGGGGAAATTTCAGGTTCTTTGAGCCGGTGTTTAACATTGCCGATACAGCCATCAGTACCGGAGTGGGAATTTTGATTGTATTCAACAAGAAGGCTTTTGGTCAGTCTTCAGAAGAAAAATCGTAAATGGCATCGGGGGTAAGACAGTAATCCAACGGAACATCATGTTCCTCCCTATCACTTATTTCGGGTACCGGAGGAAAAAACGACAGTCCTATTTTTACCACATCTTCCCTGCACTTTGAAAGAAAACGGTCGTAATACCCCATTCCATAACCAACCCGGAATCCTTTGCGGTCGTATGCCAATAGGGGTACAAAAACCACATCAATCTTATTTTCCTGAATGGAAATCCCGTCTACCGGTTCCGGTATTCTCCATTTGTTTGGTTTAAGCTGGGTATTGTCTGCGAGCAAATAATGCGTTAACTGCAGGTCATCCTGAACCTTGGGGACTACTAGATGTTTATCTCGTCCCTGTAGAATCGGAATAATGAAGGAAGTGTCTACTTCTTTCTTTTCCGGAATGGTTAAAAAAATATGGAAATAATTGAAATCCCAAACAGGCAGCTGTAAAAGCTGATTGGAAATTTTGAGGCATTGTTCCTGAAGTATGTCAGCGGGGATTTGTTCTCTGAGCCTGGAGTATTCAGCTCTTAACTCCCTTTTCAACATAGCTATTGTCGTAGGTCTTTTGGGGGAATCCTTGATGCAAAATTAATTACTAATCCTTTGCGGCAACCGCAAAATAGATTTTGAAAAACAGCATCAAAATGAGGTACATCCCAATGGTTATGAGATAGTTGTCCATGTAATGTTCACGTTTAGTTTGCCTAAATATAACAAGAAATTCCCTTAAAATCCTATTAAAGGTTCTATTTTATCGATGAAATGCACACTTTTTATAAAATCATTAACGATTGTTTAACGATCAATACAGGTTTTCTTAATTCATGTGCATCTAACAAACTATAAAACAATAGAATAAAATTTAAGTCCCGACCAAACCTGTTAAACAAAAACACCTTGAAAGGCAGCCAGATTCTTGTTCGGATAGTAAAATCCGGAATTTGAGAGGGAAGCCCTTCAAAAATAAAATTACCTTTTACCTTTATAGTGCCCACACTAATGGCCTGTTATGACAGAAATGTCCATTGAATTGCAATTGAGTACACTTCCCAATAGCCCGGGTGTCTATCAGTTTTATGACGGCGATGGGAAAATACTCTATGTGGGTAAGGCCAAAGACCTGAAAAAAAGAGTTTCCAGTTACTTTCACAAGCAGCACGACCTGGGGAAAACCCGGGTTATGGTAAAGAAGATCCGTTCCATTCGGCATATCGTGGTGCCCACAGAGTCTGACGCCCTCCTGCTTGAGAACAACCTGATCAAAAAGTACCAGCCTCGTTATAATGTCCTGCTCAAAGACGATAAGTCATATCCCTGGATCTGTATCAAGAACGAGCGTTTTCCCAGGGTGTTTCCCACCCGGAATCTCATCAAGGATGGCTCTGAATATTTTGGCCCGTATACCAGTATGAAAACGGTAAAGACCTTGCTTGAGTTAATAAGGAGCGTGTATCCATTGCGGACATGCAATTATGACCTGTCCCAGGAAAAGATCGAGGCAGGAAAGTTCAAACTTTGCCTGGAATACCATTTGGGGAATTGTAAAGGCCCATGCGAAGGCCTGCAGACGGCTGAGGAGTACCATCAGCAAATCGGGGACATACGCGAGATAATCAAAGGAAATTTCAAAGCCTCCCTGAATTACTTTAAGAAGCAGATGAAGTCTCTGGCGGCAGCAATGCGCTTTGAAGAGGCGCAGCAGATCAAGGAGAAAATAGAGGTACTGGAATCCTATCAGGTCAAATCCACTATTGTGAATCCACGGATCAGCAATGTGGATGTGTTTACCATCATCTCTGACGAATCCTACGCCTATGTAAATTTCCTGCAACTGTCCCATGGCGCTATCATACGATCGCATACCCTCGAACTGAAAAAGAAACTGGAAGAGCAGGATCAGGACCTTCTGGAATTGGCCATTTTGGAGATCAGACAGCGTTTTAATTCCCAGTCGAAGGAACTCTATGTCCCTTTCCCGGTTACCCTTGCAGAGGATGTTAAGGTGTTTGTCCCAAAGCTGGGGGATAAAAAAAAGTTGCTTGACCTTTCCCAGCGAAATGCCAAGTTTTTCCGGCAGGAACGCTTTAAACAAGTCAGGATAACCGATCCGGACCGACATACCAACCGGATCATGGCCCAGATGAAGAAAGACCTCAGGTTACAGGATGAACCCCGTCATATTGAATGTTTTGATAATTCCAATATTCAGGGAAGTAACCCGGTGGCAGCCTGCGTGGTATTCCGGAATGGAAAACCGGCTAAGAACGAATATCGTAAATTCAACATCAGAACGGTATCGGGTCCCGATGATTTTGCCTCCATGGAAGAAGTGGTTTTCAGAAGATACAAACGCTTGTTAAACGAGGATGAATCCTTACCCCAATTGATCGTAATCGATGGGGGAAAGGGTCAGTTGACCTCTGCCCTTAAAAGTCTCGAAATACTGGGCCTTAGAGGAAAGATTGCTATTATAGGGATTGCCAAAAGACTGGAAGAGATCTATTATCCGGACGATCCGATCCCGCTTTATCTCGACAAAAAGTCAGAAACCCTGAAAATAATTCAGCAGTTGCGGAACGAAGCGCACAGGTTTGGCATTACCTTTCATCGCAATAAGCGAAGTAAGGCCGCCATTAATTCTGAACTGGAAAGTATACAGGGCATCGGTGAACGGACAGCCGAAGATCTGCTTAAAAAATTTAAATCTGTCAAACGTATCAAACAGGCTTCAATAGAGGACCTCACGAAAGCCATAGGCCTGTCTAAAGCAAAAAAGGTATATGAATCCTTCCACTAGCCTTAGCAGGGTCTTAAGCATCCTTGGCATGACGCTATTTGTTTTGCTGGGACTTCAGGGTACGTTTGCCCAATCGGATCCTGAGGCCGAACGCCCAAAAGTGGGGTTGGTTCTAAGCGGAGGGGGGGCCAAAGGGCTGGCACATATCGGTGCCCTGAAGGTGATTGAGGAGGCTGACGTAAAAATAGACTATATCGGAGGCAGCAGTATGGGGGCCATTATCGGAGCGCTTTATGCCTCAGGGTATTCGGCAAAGGAGTTGGATTCACTTTTCAGGAACACAGACCTGGCCGCTCTTATCCAGGACAACTTTCCCAGGGGCGCAAAATCATTTTATGAAAAAGAAGACTCGGAACGCTATGCGCTAACGCTGCCCTTTAATGATT
>CAJHYA010000058.1_pt1 | contig 11151 bp, 10 predicted proteins | sample 9198611 | NCBI WGS metagenome assembly CAJHYA01 (sample SAMEA7708353, study PRJEB35096) | sediment metagenome | biome: marine neritic benthic zone biome [ENVO:01000025]; feature: sediment [ENVO:00002007]; material: shallow marine sediment [ENVO:03000034] sea grass bed [ENVO_01000059] ... | reverse complement strand
CGAACGGCTTCCTGATCGCCAAAACGTTTCGCACGTTTTAGCTGAGCTTCCAGGCTTGCTTTGATATCATAACACATGCCTTAATCGATTAAAAGTTTGACTCTGTTTTTTAACGTACTCCATGCACATTCATCTCCAGGGTATACAGGCTGTTCATAGCTGTTATAAACAGGGTTTTCTGCGCTGCGCCCCCGAAGGTAACGTTGGCCGTCCAGTCCTGTGGAACCGGAATATGCAGAATTTTCTTTCCTGAGGGATTGAAAACCGTGACCCCATCCCCGGTCAGGTATATATTGCCTTTATGGTCCAGGGTCATTCCGTCAGAACCCATTTCGGCCAGGAGGGTCTTGTTGGAGAGCATTCCATCCTGTCCTACCTGAAAGGAGTAGGTCTTACTGTCTCCAATGTCTGTGATATATAAGATTTTTCCATCTGCAGTTCCAATAAGGCCATTGGGTTGTACAAAATCTTCAACGACTATTATCGGCTCGGTGGATCCCGGTGGCAGGTAGTACACCCGCTCCTGTTCAATTTCTTTTTGCGACCTGGTCCACCAGGGCCTTTGGTAATAGGGATCGGTAAAATATATTCCACCGTTGGGGTCTACCCATATGTCATTCGGGCCATTCAGGTCTTTGCCCTGATATTGGGATAACAATACTTCAACCTCCTTGTCCGGACTAATACGCCACAATTCAAATTTTTCATCGGCAGCAGCAAGAAGATGGCCCTGATGATCAAAATAGAGGCCATTGGCCCTGCCTGCAGGTTTCATATATACATCCACCTCACCCGTATCAACTGACCATTTCAGGATTTGATCATTTGGCTGATCCGTGAAGTATACATTTCCCTCAGAATCCACGGCCGGACCTTCTGTAAAAGAGAAACCATCAGCTACCAGCTGCAGCGCTGCACCTGAGGCAATAAGGGGTTCTTTTTTTATCCATCCGGGGCCCCGAACTACCCTTCCCGGGAAGGCACCCGTATGTTCCCCGTTTTTAAGGACCTGGGTTCCATTTACGAAAACATGGGCAACACCGGTTGCGTATTGATGAGGTTCTTTAAAAGTAGCATTATCTCTTATGGTGTTGGGGTCGAACACGACAACATCAGCGAAATATCCGGTTTTCAGCGCCCCTCTTTCTTTAATTTTCAGGTTTGTTGCGGGTAGGGTAGTGAGTTTGTAAATAGCTTCTTCCAGGGAGATTACTTTTTCCTCGCGGACATAATGACCCAGCAGCCGCGCAAAAGACCCATAGGCCCGTGGATGGGTACTTTGCAATACAAAAACACCCTCATTGGTATAGGATCCTGCATCTGAACAAATAGCCATATAAGGGAGTGCCAATTTCTTTTTGATGTTTTCTTCAGACATGGAAAAATAAACCACCTGAATACGGCTGTTGTCTTCATAGATAAGATCAACAATCGCTTCTTCTGCAGAAATTCCGCGTTCCCGGGCTACATCGGCCAGGGTTTTACCAATCAGGCTTCGCAGCTTCTCATTGCGAAAACCGACCAACAAGATATTTTCCGGGGGTACGTGGAAATCAACCTCCCGCATCATTTTCGTCCTCTTTGCGGGTTGTTCAATAAGTGACATGGTGCTCTTATGGCCCCCTTCCCGCGCCCAGGGAGGCAACAGTACATTCAGTCCGGTTGAACTGGCATTATACATATACATGTCTGTGGTAATCTCCAGTCCGGCGCTTCGGGCACTATCCACCAGGGCTATCGCCTGGTCTAACAGGTCCCAGTTGGCATTGCCGGAAGCCTTAAAATGATAGATTTCTGCCGGAACTTCAGCTTCATCGGAAATACGGATAAGTTCATTAACCGCTTCCAGCAATTTTCCTTCTTCATCCCGGATATGGGAGATATACATCCCGTCATATTCTGCCACTACCTTGGCCAGTTCGATAATCTCTTCCGTTTGGGCCAGCCCGCTTGGAACATATAGTAGCGAAGTTGACATCCCCACGGCGCCCTCCTCCATGGCCTGGCGAAGCAGTGCCTTCATTTGGTCCATTTCACTATCCGTCGGGGGTCGGTTTTCATATCCCATAACATATTCACGAAGGGTTCCGTTACCGACAAATGAAGTGATATTGGTGGAGACCCCTTTCTGCTCCAGGAAATCCAGATATTCTCCCAGAGAGGTCCAGCTGATATCATATTTAATGTTTTGCTGGTTTTGCTTCATGGCTGCTTTCATGTTCTCATTTAAGGGTCCCATGGAACGCCCTTCCCCCAAAACTTCCAGGGTTACCCCCTGGCGGATATCTCCCTGGGATCGACCATCTTCAATAAGGCTTACATTGGCCCAGCTCAGCATATTGATGAATCCGGGAGCAACAGCCATCCCTGAAGCGTCTATTTCTTCTTTGCCCTGTGCATTTTTCAGCACTCCTATGGCTTCAATCCGATCCCCGATAATCCCGATATCTGCGGTATAGGAGGGCTCACCGGAGCCGTCATAGATCTGTCCGTTGCGGATAAGGACATCATAGGTCTGTGTAGGGCTACAACCCATTAAAAAAAGGAAAAAAATAAGACAGGAATAAATACGATTGCACATGCGAATATTTTGTTTGACCTAAGCCGTGTGGCTTCGGGTAGTTCTCACTAGTAAATTACACCAAAAAATGCCGACGCCCAAACCCTGTTCTTTGTACTTTTGCGCAAATTTGGATCTCATGAATAGCAGGGAAGCACAGTTGCAGGCATTAGACAGGTTACTGACCATTATGGATGAACTCAGGGAAAAGTGTCCCTGGGATCAAAAGCAAACTATGAAAAGCCTAAGGCATTTAACTATTGAGGAAACCTATGAACTGGGGGATGCTATTCTGGATGAAGATCTACAAGAGGTTAAAAAAGAGTTGGGCGACCTGCTTTTACATATTTTCTTTTACGCCAAAATAGGGTCAGAAAGCCAGACTTTTGATATTGGGGATGTTGCCCATGTGATCAGTGAAAAACTAATTCACAGACACCCTCATATTTACGGCGATGTTGAGGTTGCAGATGCAGAAGAGGTAAAGCAGAACTGGGAAGCCATCAAACTCAGGGAAGGTAAGAAAAGCGTATTGGAAGGTGTTCCAAAAAGCCTTCCGGCCATGGTCAAGGCGAACCGGATTCAGGATAAGGTGGCTGGTGTGGGCTTTGATTGGGAGCAGCCGGAACAGGTATTTCAAAAGCTTAAGGAAGAACTTGAGGAGCTTCAACACGAGGTGGAATCCGGACAACAGGAACGTATTGAAGCCGAATTTGGAGATGTACTATTTTCCATGGTCAACTATGCAAGATTTTTGGAAATAAATCCGGAAAACGCCCTGGAGCGCACGAACAAAAAGTTCATGAAACGCTTTCAATATCTGGAAAGCAAGGCAAGGGAGGCGGGAAAAGCATTGAAAGATATGACGCTGGCTGAAATGGATGTTTATTGGGAAGAGGCCAAAGCGCTCTGAGGAATACCCTAACATTAATAGCTTATTTTATTTTGTAATAGACCAAAAATTTGTTTCAGCAATACACCAAAGAGTTCCGTTATAATGCCCGCCTTGCTGCCCCGGTAATAATGGGTATGCTCGGGCATACGTTCGTTGCTTTTGCAGATAACGTTATGGTAGGGCAATTGGGAACTGCCGAACTTGCTGCGGTATCCCTGGGGAACAGTTTTGTTTTTGTGGCCATGTCACTAGGTATAGGCTTTTCTACGGCAATCACCCCACTTGTGGCCGAAGCTGACGGGTCCGGAGATCGGGTGGCTGGAAAAAACGCACTAAAACACGGCTTGGTCCTCTGCACCTTATTGGGCCTGGTCCTTTTTGGAATAATTCTCCTGGCAAAACCCTTGATGCAATTTATGGATCAGCCTGAGGAAGTGGTTAAGCTGGCCATTCCATACCTGGATATTGTAGCTTTTTCACTTGTTCCGCTAGTTATGTTTCAGGCCTTTAAGCAGTTTTCGGAAGGCCTTTCCCAGACCAAGTACCCCATGTTTGCCACCGTCCTCGCCAATGTGGTCAATATTATTCTGAATTACCTGTTGATATTCGGTGCTCTAGGCTTTCCTAAACTTGGGATCATAGGTGCAGCCATAGGTACCCTGGTGGCACGACTCATCATGCTATTCTTCCTCTGGTATTTGCTGAAGAACAGAAAGAAATTTCACGACTTTGTTACCGGTTTTAATTTCAGGAGGTTGGAAACAAGGGAGGTTCGAAAGATTATCAGCCTGGGGTTTCCGTCTGCCTTGCAGATGTTCTTTGAAGTGGGCATATTCACAGCCGCAGTCTGGATGAGCGGGGTACTGGGCAAGAATCCGCAGGCGGCGAATCAAATAGCCCTGAACCTGAGCAGTATGACCTTTATGTTCGGAATGGGGCTGGGGGTTGCGGCCATGATACGGGTTGGGAATCAAAAAGGGTTGAGGAATTTTTCGGAATTGAGGCGCATCGCACAATCGATCTTCTTTATGACGCTATTGCTCGAAATTGTATTTGCCACCCTGTTTTTACTCTGCCGGTATTGGTTCCCAACCTTATACCTGGATGAACAGGACATCATAAACCAGGCTGACAATATGGAGGTAATTGCGTTGGCCGCCCAGTTGCTTTTAGTCGCGGCTTTCTTTCAAATATCGGACGGACTACAGGTAGTTATTCTGGGTGCCCTGAAGGGGCTTCAGGATGTAAAAATACCAACTCTGATCACCTTTATTGCCTATTGGGTGATCGGTTTTCCGCTTAGTTTTTATTTGGGATTATATACCGGGTTACAGAGTACCGGTATCTGGATTGGCTTGTTGTCAGGTCTTACCGCATCGGCCATAATGTTGTATATTCGATTTAATTATATGACCAGAAGGATGATCACTTCCTGAGTTAGTATGTAAAGACCAATTGCCATGACATTGCCCAAATTTCTGCTTGGAGACAATACGGATTTCCCCAATGCCATATTCATTATCCACACTGTTTATCCACGGTTTATTATCAACCTTGAAAATGATGATGTGGAATGGCTGGAAGATTTTACAAAAGATGATGAAGAGGAATTGTCTTCAGAAGCAGAAAGACTTATAGAGGAAGCGGTTGCCTTCTATGATCGTGAAGTAAGTCGATACGAATCCTGAATCTATGTGGGAGGAACTGATAAATCTGGATAAAGACCTTTTCCTTTTTCTCAACCAGATGGGATCTGAACGCTGGGATGCCTTCTGGATGTTCCTTACCAATAAATGGACCTCCGTCCCCCTGTATGTTATACTGCTTATCCTTTCCTATCGTCATTTGGGCCTGAAGAAAACCCTTTTTGTTTTGTTGACGGTGGCCCTGCTAATCACCTGTACGGATCAGTTGGCGAATTTCTTTAAATATGGAGTGATGCGCCTGAGACCCTGTTATGATCCGGAATTAGGAGACCTGGTTCGACTGGTTAAAGCAAGTTGCGGGGGGAAATACGGGTATTTTTCGGCTCATGCAGCCAATTCCTTTGGCATTGCCATGTTCTTTGGTTCTTTGTTAAATGATCGTTTTCCCTATCTCAGGATCATACTGATCTGCTGGGCACTGCTCATAGCGTATAGCCGTATTTATATCGGGGTACATTTTCCCCTGGATGTTATAACAGGCTTGGCCATTGGCGCCTTGTTTGGATGGACCTTTGCCAGGTTGTATATCTTTGCCACATACAAATTCCGTTTATGATTTCCCGGATCCGATTCTGGACATTCATCGGCCTAATTTTACTGGTTTACCTGGCCGGAATGTTTGTAACCCTCTTTGAGAACGACTCAGCGCAGTTCGCTGTAATGGCCATGCGCATGGTTCAGGAGAACGATTTTATCAATCTGTTCAAAGGGCCTGAGGAATATCTGGATAAACCGCACCTCCATTACTGGCTGGCCGCACTGTCCTTCAAGATATTTGGCATCCACGACTGGGCATACCGGATTCCTGCGATCATGGTGACGCTACTGGGTGGCTGGAGTTGTTATGGCCTAGGGAAAACCCTGTACAATGCCGATACTGGAAAAATTGCTGCCCTGGTCTTCTTGTCGGCCCAGACCATTGTGCTTTCTGTTATTGATGTTCGCACGGACGCCGTACTTACCGGATTTACCGTATTCGCACTTTGGCAATTGTTGTTGTTTTTTGAGCGGAAAACCCTGATAAATATTGTCTTAGGTGCAATTGGAGCAGGCCTCGCTTTTTCCACTAAGGGACAGATCGCCCTGGTAGTCATTGCCCTGCCTCTTATGTGTTACCTGGCCTATTCCCGAAAATGGAAGCTTTTGCTGGACTGGCGGGTTCTGGTGGCCCTGTTGGTTTTTGCCCTTACCATCACGCCAATGCTATACGCCTATTATCAGCAATTTGATTTGCATCCCGAAAAAGTGATTCGGGGAAAAGCCAATCGCAGTGGTTTTGTCTTCATTTTCTGGGAACAGAGTTTCGAACGGCTGAGCGGAGAAGGGGTAGGTCAAAACAGCAGCGATTATTTCTTCTTTTTCCACACCTTCCTCTGGGTTTTCCTGCCCTGGACCGTGATCGGCCTTGCGGCCTACGGTTCGCGTTTGAAACGAATTTTCAGTAGCCGTTTCCAACTGGAAAAAGGTTTAGAATTCCTGACCCTGGGTGGGATTACGCTGATCTTCCTCTTAATTAGTTTTGCACAGTTCAAGCTCCCGCATTACCTGAATATTACTATCCCGTTATTTGCAGTGCTCACGGCTGCTTATCTCGTCTGGTTGCGTAATGAAAACAGAGAAAAGGCGTTGCGAATTTTTCGGAATATTCAGTACGGAATCCTGGGGCTGTGTTTTATAGTTGCGGTATTCCTCACGCAATACGTGTTTGAGACCGGGATAATGGAGCAGTTGTTATTAGCAGTTTCAATAGCGATTTTGGTTTATGTTATTGTTGAGAAATCAACACCTTTTAGCAAGATAATCACAACGGCGGTGCTGAGTGCGGTATTGCTTAATTTATCCCTGAATTTGGCATTCTACCCCGCCTTGCTCAACTATGAAGCCGGCGCCACCATGGCCGGAGTAGTAAAGGAAAATAATATCCCCGCAGACCGGATATATAAAATAACTAAAGGGCATACCTGGGCCCTGGATTTTTACAACCGGAAACCGGTAAAAATTACTTCGGCAGAAGCTGTTTCCGATTTAAAAGACGTTTGGTTATACGTTACAGACAAGGAACTGGCCACATTGCAAAACAGCGGATTACGCTGGGATAAACAATTTTCTGCTGATCAATTCCGGATTACGCGCCTTCAGGCCCGTTTCCTTAACCCGGATACGCGAGATAAGGTGCTGAGAAAGCGCTACCTCATATATCTACAATAAGCAAGAGCCAGGAGTTTATGGCTCATATACCCTCAACTCAGGTTTTTTGAAGTGGAAGATCATCCCGAAGAGGGATACCAGGGCGGTAATCAGAAAGAAGATCACGCTAATACTGATGGACGTACTTTCCTCAAGGCCCAGCCACATGGCTCCGTAGAGAAAAACAACTTCCCTGCTGCCAATACCGCCAATGGTTACCGGGAGTACAGCAACGATGGAAGAAACCAGAAAAATGAAAAGATAGGGTAGCAGTTGCTCCTCCAATCCCAGGGATTTCCAAATCAGGAAAACACAGATCAATTGAAGTAATTGTACCCCTGCAGAGTAGCCCAGAGATTTCCAGAAAACCGGAAATACATATCCAAAATACCGTTTATTCAGGATCCAAAACAAGCCCGTGGCAAGGAAGATAGCAAGAACGATAAGTATCCGCCAATCGGCCAACAGAGGAACTTCCAGCAACAAGGCCAGTACGCAGGCGTAACTAAATAACAGCAGTAAGCCACTCAACCGATCCAGAACCATAATAGCGATTACCCGTTTGGTCCTGATCCCGTATTTCTTTTTAAGCACATAGCCTTTGTAGGCATCCCCACCGATCCCTCCCGGCAGGAACAGGTTGTAAAACATGCCCAGCAGGTAGAGTTTGAGGTTACTCAGATGGGTTAACCACACTTGTAATTGATGGAGATAGGTATTCAGGCGGTAGGCAGCCAGGATCTTTGAAGCGGTAAAGGCTAAAATTCCTGCAACCAGGTATACGGGCTGGGTTTGCCGTATGGTTAGTAATACCTCCTGAAACTGGATTTTACTAAATACAAAATACAGGAGTACCACACTCGCCGCTAACTTCAGGGCGGTGGTAGCCGTTTTTTTACGGATTTTTGCCACCAATGCTGGTTTTCTTTATGCGATAGGGCCGTTTATTCTGTGATTCATAATAGGTCCGTATTATCAGCTCCATTACAATTCCTATAGTGAACAGTTGTATGCCAGCCAGGATGAACATCATTCCAAAAATCAACAGCGGGCGGTTGCCAATGTCTTCCCCCAATCCCCATTTTAGGATAAAGAGATACACATTGATCAAAATTCCGAGTACCGTAAGTAAAACCCCGAAAATACCGAACAGGTGAATGGGTCGCTGGAAATATTTCCGGATAAAAAGCAACAGCATCATATCGGCCACCACCTTAAAGACCCGCTCCAAACCGTATTTGGAAACTCCTGCATTACGGGCATGATGACGCACCGGTACTTGTTTGATCTGAGCGCCTTCCAGGTGTGCCAGCAAGGTTATAAACCGGTGCATTTCTCCATACAGGTTCAAATCTTTGGCGATATCCCGGGTAAACACTTTCAGTGCACAGCCGTTATCCTTGATATCGAGCTTGGTTACCCTCCGAACCATGAAGTTGGCTATTTTTGACGGGATCTTCTTGATCAGGGAATCTTTACGTTTTTGCCGTATACCAGTAACCACATCAAACTCCTCATTTACAGCATAATGCAACATCTGAGGGATGTCTCCCGGGTCGTTTTGCAAATCCCCGTCCATGGTAATGATATAGTCACCCTGGGCATAGTCAATACCTGCCGCCAGTGCAAGGCTCTGGCCGTAATTCTTTTTTAGTTCGATCAGGTGTATGCGCTCATCTTTCAGCTTGCGTATTACACGTCTCGTTCCGTCAAAGGAGAAATCGTCAACAAGAATGATCTCGTAATTGTACCCTTTCAGTGACTCGTGGATACTGTCTACAAGCGGGGTAACGTTCTCCGCTTCATTGAAGACTGGGATCACCAGGGATAGATGCGCGTCAGTAATGGGATTCATTGCAGGCTTTAGGATTGCAGCAAAATTAGTCTTTTTATTTTAGTTGGTTTTATAGCCAGAAAGCAGCAAATCAGCTGCTTTGAACGGGGATATTTGGTTATTGGCAACCTTATTGGTTAGCTTCTCCAACTCGGCTTTAACAGCAGGATGCTGGTAAAAGCTGGACTTCAGCATTTCATCTACGGTTTGCAGGAACCAGAAGGTATTCTGTTCTGCGCGGTTTTTATCAAATGCCTCTGATGCTTTATTTTGATTTACGAATTCAAGGATCATCTCCCATAGGGCTGTAATCCCTTCATTATTCAGGGCAGAACAGGTGGTTACCCTGGGAATCCAGCCGTTAGATTTGGGAGGATATAGTTGTAAGGCCCTCTCGAATTCTGATCGGGCTCTTTGCGCTCTCTTCAGGTTGTCTCCATCGGCTTTATTGATCACCACACCATCTGCCATTTCCATTATTCCCCTTTTAATCCCCTGAAGTTCATCACCGGCACCAGCTAGCTTAAGCAGCAGGAAGAAGTCGACCATACTGTGTACCGCAGTCTCACTCTGGCCGACGCCAACAGTTTCAATAAGGATGATCTCATACCCCGCGGCCTCGCACAGGATTACGGACTCCCTCGTTTTTCTGGCTACACCACCCAGGGAGTCTCCTGTTGGGGAAGGGCGAATAAAGGCATCCGGATCTCGCGAAAGTTCATACATCCTTGTTTTATCCCCGAGAATACTGCCTTTGGTTACGCTACTGCTGGGATCAACAGCCAGAACTGCCACTTTTTTCCCAAGCCCGGTTATTAGTTTCCCAAATCGTTCTATAAACGTACTTTTCCCTACTCCCGGGACTCCGGTTATCCCGATGCGTATGCTTTCTTTTCCTTTTGGGAGACAGGCTTCGATCAGCTGCTGTGCCTTTTCGTGGTCTTCTGGCCGCATGCTTTCAACCAGGGTAATCGCACGGGCCAGCAAGGGTTTATCACCGGCAAATATCGCCTGGGCAAGTTCGTCTATGTCGGGTATCTGTTTTCTTGTGTATTTCAATTGGGAAACCCCGTCAGGATTATTATTAGATGCCGAATAAAAACCTATTGCTTGATCGGGATTCTGACTTGTGTTTTATCCCAGGTCAGGGTCAGATACAGCTCTTCTATATTCTCAAAATTGATGGTAAAACTTTCGACAGAATCATCCAGGCCCATTACCGGAACTTCTACCTGAAACAGGTCGCTCTCCGCATCCCTGGTAGTTTCCCTGCCTCCACTGATCAGGGTTACTCCCCAGTCGGGCACCTTTTTATTAAACATAACCCTCCAGGTTTCCGGTCCCGGGATGGTCCAGAGGGAGTAAGTTCCCTTAGGCAGTAAGTTGCCCAGGACCTGCAGATCTGTTTTCGTAGTGAAGGTTGTTGGCTCGTTTGCTCCCGTACGCCAGACGACATTATAAGGGACCAATTCTCCGAATATGACCCGTTCTTTTTTAAAGGGACTGCTATATTTCACTTCAAGGTCAAGGCCATCTTCATTGTAAGTGGCAACGCGTTCAGGACTGTTTTTTTTGGTCTGTTCCTTGAGATAAGGCATGCCTACAAATACAAAAAGCAAAACCAAAGCAGCAAGGATAATCAAGACCCATCTTAGAATTTTCATGGGAGTACGATTTAGAATACGATACTTCTAAGTTACTAAATCAAAGGCAAACTCTGATTCGTTGAGGTATTTGTCTCCGGGCTTTAATGCGCTGGAGGGGAAGGAAGCTATATTTGGGGCATCCGGGAAATTCTGAGTCTCAAAACAAATACCCGGAAAAGCTGGTGGGGTAAACACCACCACGGCGGGTTGATTACTTTTTACCCGCATCCTGATTCCGGACAAAGGCGAATATACCTCGGATACAAAAGGAGAATGCAGGGCAAAAGGTGTATCCATAAGGATATTACCAATATGTTTAGGTT
>CAJHYA010000283.1_pt1 | contig 11298 bp, 10 predicted proteins | sample 9198611 | NCBI WGS metagenome assembly CAJHYA01 (sample SAMEA7708353, study PRJEB35096) | sediment metagenome | biome: marine neritic benthic zone biome [ENVO:01000025]; feature: sediment [ENVO:00002007]; material: shallow marine sediment [ENVO:03000034] sea grass bed [ENVO_01000059] ... | reverse complement strand
GGGTTCCTCCCTCAAAAAAAGGGCAGGCAGACCCGCCTGATCCAGCTGGCAGAAGAAGAACGTACCATGGTTTTCTATGAGGCACCTCACCGGATAGTAAAGACCCTTACACAAATGGCGCTTCATTTTGGCGAAGACCGGACCATTTCCATTTCCCGTGAGATAAGTAAAAAATTTGAGGAGACCATTCGAGGTTCCATAAATGAAGTGCGATCGCATTTTGAAACCCATACCGTGAAAGGCGAACTGGTATTGGTAGTACAGGGGAAGAAATAGGCGGCAATAACAGGAATCCTGAACGCATTGCAAACCACAAAGGAGAATTCAGCCGTGTTTTCCTTTTTCCCAGCCGTGTTTTCCGAGGTATTGTATCCCACTATCAACAGCTCCTTTTTCGATACTGGTTCCCATAGAGTCATTCCAGCGATTGAGGTAACCAAAAAGGGCAATTACGCCAAGCATTTCAACGATCTCTCCCTCATTCCAGTATTGGTACAAGCGCTCTTTAATGTCGTCCCCAACGGCATTCGGGACCTGGGAAGCTGCTAAGGAGAAATCCAGAGCTGCCCGCTCCGCTTCTGAGAATGCGGGATGTGTCCGGTATTCCCAAATGTTGTCGAGCTGCTCTTGCTCGGCCCCATAGCGTTCTGCAGCCCTTATGGCATGTGCCTGGCAATATCGACATCCGGTTGCGTTACTGCTTACCCAGGCAATCATCCTTTTCAGGGCAGAAGTAACCCTTCCCTCATTGGCCATAACGGCCTTGTTGAGATTGATAAAGGCCTTGGAAATGGCCGGCCGGTGCTGCATGGTAAGTACAGAATTCGGACAAAATCCCAGGGTTTCATTAAAAAATTCAGCCAGCTTCCGGGTTTCTTCATCATGGCTTGGGTCAAGCGGTTTAACTAGTGGCATCTTCCTGTGATTTAGTGTATTTTTACTTCTCTTACAAGAAACAAAAAAATATGAGCACTACAAATCACATAGCTACCAAATGGCTTGGAAACATGGCCTTTGAAAGTAATAACCCCTCCGGACATACCCTGCGAATTGATGCTGGCCCGGAAGACGGAGGAGAAGGATCCGGGATGCGACCAAAGGCACTAATGCTTACGGCTCTTGCTGGATGTTCTGGTCTGGATGTAGGCATGATGATCAGGAAAATGAAGTTAGACGTAAGGGATTTTACCATAGAAAGCACCGCCAACCTGACCGAAGAACATCCCAAATATTACGACGAGGTATCAGTAGTATACCACTTTTACGGGGATAGTCTTAATGAGAAAAAACTTCAGCGGGCTGTTGATCTTTCGGTAGAGAAATACTGCGGAGTTATGGAGATGTTCAGGAGGTTTGCCAAAGTGAACATTGAAACCGTTTATCACCATGAGAAGCCAGGCCTGTAGGGTTGGGATCCTGAAGATTGACAGTACTGCTGGCATATTGCACCAACACCAACTAATTTTTTATTCTATATAGTCCAAAAATGCGCTGGATATTAAAACCCAAACCCGAAGCTTCACAGGTGCAATCACTGGCTGCACAATTGGGTGTTGAAAACCAGGTAGCTTTCCTTTTAGTCCAGCGGGGAATTAGCAGCTATGAGGAAGCCCGATTATTTTTCAGACCCGAATGGAAAGATCTGCACGATCCTTTCCTGATGAAAGATATGCAACAGGCAGTTGCGCGCATCGAACAGGCAATAGCAGCTAACGAAAAGATTCTGATTTACGGAGATTATGATGTAGACGGTACCACTTCCGTGGCCCTGGTTTTTTCATATTTGAAACAATTTTATGAGCATGTTGCTACCTATATCCCGGATCGTTATCAGGAGGGATACGGGATTTCTTATCAGGGGATTGATTATGCCTGGGACAATGGCGTTACCCTGATCATTGCTTTGGATTGCGGGATCAAGGCCATTGATAAAACAGCATATGCCAGGGAGAAAGGGATAGATTTTATTATATGTGATCATCACCGGCCTGGAGAAGTACTGCCTGAAGCCATAGCCGTACTGGATCCCAAACGCCAGGATTGCAAGTACCCCTATCAGGAATTATGCGGCTGCGGCATCGGATTTAAACTTATTCAGGCCTTGCAGGATACCCTGAATGCGGATAGTGAAGAACTGGATTCTTTTCTGGACCTGGTTGCGGTTGCTATTGCTGCAGATATCGTACCCATGACCGGAGAGAACCGCGTACTGATGCAACTAGGCATGCAGGTACTTAACCAAAATCCCAGGCCAGGAATAAAGGTGCTGATCGAGCAGGTCAAAAGGAAACCCATTTCAGTTTCGGATGTGGTCTTTATCATTGCCCCTCGCATCAATGCTGCCGGGAGGATGAAACACGGAAATCATGCGGTTGGGCTGCTTGTTGAGAATCAATTAGAATCTGCCCGTGATTTTGCCATTGAAATAGAAGCTTTCAATCAGGAACGCAAGGGACTTGATAAGCAAATAACGGAAGAGGCGCTGGCCCAGATCACGGATATGGGGGAGCAAGATCGTTTCACCTCGGTGGTGTATAAAGATTCCTGGCACAAAGGAGTTATAGGCATTGTTGCATCCAGGCTTACTGAAACTTTTTACAGACCAACCCTGGTTTTTACGAAAAGCAACGGAAAACTGGCAGCGTCTGCGCGCTCAGTAAAGGGGTACGACGTATATCATGCACTTGAGCAATGTTCGGATACCATAGAACAGTTTGGAGGGCATAAATATGCGGCCGGACTTACCCTGCTGGAAAATCGTTACGAAGAGTTCAAGGCGCGTTTTGAAGCGGTTGTTGCTGAAACCATAGACCCGGAGTTGCTTACTCCGGAAATTGTAATAGACACGCCCATTACGCTCAATCGGATAAATCCCAAACTCCTGAGAATACTGAAACAATTTGCACCTTTTGGTCCGGGTAATATGACTCCCTTGTTTATGGCCGAAGATCTGAATGATACGGGATATGCCAAACGGGTAGGTGAAGACGGTAAACATTTACGGTTATCTATTTCACAAAAGGGATCAGCGCCCATTGGTGCTATTGGATTTGGTCTGGGAGATAAATTATCGCTGGTAGCTCAAAACAAAACCTTTAGTGCTGTTTTTTCGATTGAGGAGAATGTCTGGAATGGCAAAACGAGCATTCAATTGAAATTGAAGGATATCAGGTAGAAGAGGCGGGGGAATATGTGCCAAGTTCAAGGGTATTTCCATTAAAATTCGCGTAGGTATAGTAGGTAATCCAGTCGCCAAGATTGATATATACTGAGTTTTCGGCCAGCGAGATATTTAGCGGCAGATGTCTGTGTCCAAAAACAAAGTAATCGTAGTGCTTATCCAAAAGTTTTCGTTTGGCGTATTGCACCAGCCACTCCCTGTCTTCCCCGAGGAACTGCATATCTTCCTTTCCGGAAATAAGTTTGTTTTTAACGGAAAAATACTGAGCGATCCGCACGCCCCAATCCGGGTGGATCCAACGGAAAAACCACTGGGCAAAAGGATTGGTAAATACTTTTTTCATCCGCTTAAATCCCTTGTCTCCTGGACCCAGACCATCACCATGGCCTATGAGGAACACCTTATTGTTAATCTGAAATTCCTGGGGTTTGTGAAACACCTCAATACCAAGCTCTTCTTCAAAATACCCGTTCATCCACAAATCGTGGTTCCCCACAAAATAGTATAGGGTAATACCAGCATCCGAAAGCTCGGCAAGTTTGCCCAGGGTGCGCGTGAATCCTTTGGGTACAACGGTCCTGTACTCAAACCAAAAATCAAATAAATCGCCCAGCAGGAAAATCACTGCCGCGTCATTTTTGATTTCATCCAGCCAGGACACAAATTTCTTTTCCCGGCCCATGCTTAATTCCCGTGTAGGCGCGCCCAGGTGGTTGTCACTCGCAAAGTAGATTTTTTTGCCCTCAGGTATATGGATTTGCTTCATACCGATGTAAAGATAAGGAAAGGGCTAGGAGTTGTCGCTGGCATACCACTCAGCAAAAGCAGTACCTGTTTCACGCAATTTCAGGGAATGCAGCCTGATAGTTTCCGGAAGCCTTTTCCGAATGCGGGCAGCAAAATCAATAACCATATTTTCACTGGTAGGTTGATAATCCGCAAGGATGACTTTATGCCCACGTGTTTCCAGTTCCTGTGCCAATTCTATGTGCGGGGTGTTTTTGTTAAATACCGTGGCATGGTCAAAAGGATCCACAATTTCCTCCTTGACAATCTTTTTAAGGTCTCCAAAATCGATAACCATCCCCAATTTAACATGGGAAGAGTCTGTAATTGGGTCGCCGATAACCGTAACGGAAAGATGATAACTGTGCCCGTGCACGTTTCTGCATTTGCCATCATACCCATAAAGGGCATGGCCGGTTTCGAAACTAAATTCTTTGGTTATTCGAATTTTACTCATATGCATACACTACTTGACCAATGGCCCGTTATTCCCCAATTCACTTCTTATTTTTAATGTCCTTCAGAATGCCCTTAGTTTCCGGAGAGAGTGCCAGCTTTCCTGACATCTCAGCCCTTTTTTGGAGTAAAGGGCCCCATTGCTCAGTCCCTTCCCAAAGGATTCCTTTCATCGCTACCAAAGCCGGACGCTGGTATTCTGATAATTTTGCCGTAAAGTGCTCCAGTTCCTTATCCATCTCCTTAATATTCTCATAGACTTTGGAAAACAAGCCCTTATCCCTGGCCCAATAGGCATTTTTCCATTCCGTGGGAAATAAGGCCAGTTCTGCAAGTCCGGCCTTCCCGATTTTCCTTTCCACTGCTGGGGCAATGACCAGCGGGGCGATCCCAATACTGATTTCAGAAAGCCTGATGGCAGCTTGGTCTGTAGCAAACACATAGTCACAGGCTGCAATAAGTCCTACACCCCCGCCCACGGCCTTGCCCTGGACCCTGCCGACGATCGGAACATTACAGGCTCGCATCGCATTGATTACCTTGGCAAAGCCCCCGAAAAATAGCTTTCCATCTTCCATATTGGAAATGGCAAGCAGTTCATCAAATGATGCCCCTGCACAAAAGGCCCTGTCTCCTTCAGATTTAAGAACAAGCAGCCGAACCTCAGTATTTTCAGATAATTTCAGAATCTCCGCGGCCAGTCGGTCTAACAATTCCATTACAAATGAATTGCCTGCCGGATGCCCAAATTCAATATGGGCAACAGCACCTTCTATTTTGGTATAAAGACTTCCTCCCGGCCTGGATGTTCCCATAATCAGATGTTTGGATAAAATTAGCCCTTTTGCACAAAGGGGCGAAATTTTTGGTTGAACTTCCACCACAAGGCTACACCTCTGATCAACATCCAAACAGTAATGGCGATCCAAACTCCATGCAAGCCCAGATTCAGGTACTTTCCAAGGAATAAACTTGGGATGAATCCTACAAATGTTGCCCAAAGCAACACATTCCTCAGGAATTTCATTTCACCCAGGCCTTTGAACAAACCATCTAGTACAAAGGCTATTGCATTTACAGGTAAGGCCAGTATTACCAGGTAAAAAATGGAGTAAAAGATATCCAACACCTCCAGGTCACTGGAAAATATTCGGCCCAGCGGTTGATATAACAAAAAACCAAAGATTAGTAATACGCCGCTAACCATACCCCCGTAGAGGCATATTTTTTTCACCAGCTTCCAGAGTCCTTCGTAATCCTTTGCTCCCAGAAGCCTACCCCCCATAATATTACCTGCTGCCCCATATCCATCAATAAAAAAGGCAGCAAACAACCAAAGGTTAATCGCGATGGTGTGAGCGCCGATGTAACTATCCCCCAGGGCGGTTGCTTCACGCACCGCTAGAATAAGCGTTAGATTGAGGGCTACAGTACGTATAAAAAGATTAAATGTCATACCCACCAGCCGCATGAATTCAGCATGAAATGGAAATTTTAGTTTTAGGGAAATTTCCGTTTTAGAGATGAGCAGGACAAATGCCATAATAGCCATGACGGATTGTGCAATAAGGCTCGCCCAAGCTGCACCTTCCAAATTCATGGGTTCCAAAATGTCAGCAATGCCATAAACCAGAATAAAGTCAAGTACTATATTTAACCCTGCCCCTACCAGGGCTATTACCATGGGCCAAAAAGTGTTCTGTAACCCTCGGAAAATGCCCATTACCGCAAATACAAAAAGAGTGAGGGGGAAGCCCCAAACCCGGATGCGATAGTAGGTAACACAAAAGGATAATATTCGGTCCTGTGCGTTGAAGAGCTTGAATATCCATTCCGCTGCAAAGAAGGTAGATAGCAGGATGATCAGACTCAGCCCTATATTAAAATATATGGCCTGTGCGGGGAGTGTGGTCACATCTTTTACTCTATGGGCCCCGAAATATTGGGAAATAATTGCAGATATCGCGCTCCGTGTCTGTCCCAGGATCCAAATCAGCATGGATAAAAAGGAGCCCACAATCCCAACAGCAGCAAGAGATTCCACACCGTATTCGGGGATGTTCCCCACGATTGCAGTATCCGTAATGGAAAGCACAGGCTCTGCTATTCCGGCAATGGTAGCCGGCACGGCAAGCCGGTTAATGGTTTTGAAGCTAATGGCAGTTTTCAAGGCCCTTATGTATTAAAGGATAAGTTCGTAACAATAGAAAGGTAAATCACTTTGCATGGGAAAAAAAACCTCCTCCAGACGTGTATAGCCTCTTTGTTCATAGAAAGTCTGGTTTCGCTTATTCTGGCTAAATGTGTCCAGTCTTATAGATGTAAAATGCGCGTTTCGGGCAAAGGATTCTGCGAATGACATTAGTTCTTGTGCAAAGCCTTTACCCTGGTAGGCCGGGGTAATTGCCAACCGATGAACATAGAGGTTATTTTCGTTAGGGGTTAACCAGCCAACGGATTCATACTCGGGATCCATTAAGGTCGAAAGCGCAATAGTCCCAATGAGCGCCCCCGCTTCAAATAAGACATATAACTCTTCACGGGTGATATCGGTTTTGAATGCATCCTCAGAAGGGTAGTGTTCATTCCACTGATAGATACCCTGATCAATCAAATGCTGCCCACAAGCCTTTGTAAGTTCTAGGATTTGAGGGATTTCCACTAACTTTGCCTTTCTAATCACCCCTAGATTATAGATTAAACCGTAAATTTATAGTATTAATCACTAACCCCATGAAGAATATTCTTGTACCAATTGGCACTTCACCCTATGCCCATGAAACCTTACAATATGCTGTAGACTTTGCCCATGAGTTCGGATCTCAGGTCTATGCGATGGAAGTTTTTAATGTTACTGCGGGAGCAGGGCAGCTTGTAAACATCTCTGATAAGGTCGGTGAATCAAGCAAGGCACGCTTAAAGGAAATCATTGGTATGGTAAACTCCAAGGGGGTTAGTATAAACATAGCGACCTTTAACGGGGATTTGATTGACGGGCTTAAAGAAGTTAATGATGAGCTTGGTATTGACCTGATCATTATTTCTCCGAGGAGCAATGACATTAAGGAAGGATTATATTTAGGTCATTGTTCAGGACGGATTGTGAAGCGTACGGACATTCCGACACTTATCGTTCCTAAGGGCAGTGTTTTTAAGCCATTTAAAAAAATACTTACCGCATTTAAGTCGGGTATACTTAAAAGGAATGAGATTCTGGATTCCTTACGTGCCATTCAGAATAAGTTTGGCGCGAAGGTCAATCTGCTTATGGTCAAGACGCCGGGATATACCGAAGAAGACCTGCAGATCAATACCAACCTTATGGACCTGAGCTCCCAATTGACCTTTACTGAAAATGCAACAACCTATTTGGGTATTATGGAGCATATACAGGCGAAACAACCTGATTTGCTCTGTGTTTTCAGAAGAAAGCGTGGGATATTTCAAAATCTCTGGGAAAAGAACACCATTCCCAAGGCTGAATTTTCGGCACGCATACCGGTCTTGGTACTTAGCGTGAAAAAGGATTAAGCTCTCAAAATAGCCGGGAGGAATTTTGAAACTTAATCAAAATGTATTTCCTTTGCCAATCCATGAAAAGGGGGATTAGCTCAGCTGGCTAGAGCGCTTGCATGGCATGCAAGAGGTCACCGGTTCGACTCCGGTATTCTCCACAAGCCACCCTCGGGTGGCTTTTTCTTTTCTTATGTCATTTGACCGATCTCTTTTCTGATAGTAAGTATCTTTGCCTTAAGGTATGTACACTAATGGAGCGTCAATTACATATTAGAATTTAGCAATCACAGCATGAAAAAACTCGAAAATAAAGTAGCCTACATTACCGGAGGCACTAAAGGAATTGGATTTGGTATAGCAAGAAAAATGCTGGATCAGGGAATGAAGGTGGCTATAAGTGGAAGAACGCAAGAGGGGGTAACCCATGCAGCCGGGCTCCTAGGGACTCCGGAAACGGTACTGCCTATAGTATCAGAAGTTTCAGAACCCCAACAGGAAGAACGAGCCGTTCAGAAGATTATGGAAAAATGGGGGACACTTGATGCAGTTATCGCCAATGCGGGGGTCGGTCATTTTGCTTCCGTCAGCGAATTGTCCATAGAATCCTGGAAGGAGATGATCGATGTTAACCTCAGCGGGGTCTTTTATACGCTAAAGGCTTCGATTGAGCCTCTTAAGCAGTCCAAGGGATATTATTTTACCATAGCCAGTTTGGCCGGGACTAATTTTTTTGCCGGAGGGGCAGGATATAATGCCACAAAATTCGGAGTGGTTGGATTTACCCAGGCCGCTATGCTGGATCTTCGCCCCTTTGACATCAAGGTAACTACGATTATGCCTGGATCGGTAGCCACACATTTTAACAGTAATGAGCCGGGGGATAAAGATGCCTGGAAAATCCAACCGGAAGACCTGGGAGAATTGGTTGTCGATCTGCTTAAAATGCCTGCACGAACCTTACCGAGTAAAGTGGAGGTACGTCCGTCCAGACCCGACAAGAAGTAGTTTTCAGGAAGTCTTCTCTGTAAAAGGTATGTCCGGATCACAGATTTCCTTTATAAGCCGGTGTAGTTGATCTTCGAAATCCTTAATTACCTGTTTTGTAATCCGTGAATCCTTTTTCCGGCTATTGCGTTTTTCCTTCGTTGCAAAGGTAATAGGGCCACTTCTCGGATTTTTGACAGGGATTATGCCTGCCTGTATACCTTCTATGGGATTTTCACGATTATACAGGAGGGTATAGCATAATAGCTGGAAGGCCTTGCTTTGATCTTTTTCCTGTATTAGGGATTCCCAGGTTACGATTTCTACTTCAGAAGGTTTAACCGTTCCTGTCTTATAATCCAAGATCCGCATTTGTCCGTCGTATTCATCTATACGGTCTACGGTTCCCTTTAGGGTTATCTGCTGTTCAAGTCCGGAAATGGGGTATGCTATTCGGAATTTTTTTTCAAGGGCATGAATCCGAATTTCATGTTCCTTGCAGCGTTCAATCTCGATTTCAATAAAGCGATCCAGGTATTTTGTGATAACCTCGCTGGCGATTAGATTCTTTCCGGACAGCGCTGCGCTTCCGGGATATTGCTCAGCTATCAGTGAAAGCACCAGGGGCCTAATTTTTTTGCGTTGATTTTCCAATGCCTCAGGAGTAAGTACCTGACCCAGAAAGGGCTTGTACAGTATTTCCAGGCCATTGTGTATGATGGTGCCAAAGGTTCTGGCTTCCAGGGATTCTTCCACCTCTTCGGGTTCCTGGACCCCCAGGATATGCCGTTTTAGGAACGTCAGGGGATCACGGATATAGTCTGTTAGTGCAGTAGGCGAAAACCCCTTTTCTCCCAGTGCTGATATTCTATCCAGTATTAGCGGATCTTTAGGGATTACAGTTGCTGTATTTTCTTGCAGGGGTACCTGTGGGGTGGCAATTTCCCGTTTAATAAAGGGAACAGTATTAGGATCTGTTGTAAGCTGGTATATCAACCTGCTCATTTCCCCTCCTTCCAGGACATCCGGTTCAGTATTATAACAAAGGATTATATTTTTAGCTCTTTGAAGAATTCGATAAAAGTGGTAGGTGTAAACGGCATCCTTTTCTTTATAAGTAGGCAGTCCCAACTCCCGTTTAACATCAAAAGGGATAAAGGAATTAACCGTTTTACCGGCCGGTAGGATGCCTTCATTCACGGAGGTAATAATAACGGTTTCGTAATCGAGATTACGGCTTTCTAACATCCCCATTATTTGCAACCCCTGCGTTGGATTCCCCACAAAATCGATTGATTTTGAACTCAGCAGCTCCAGCAAAAGTCCTTTTAAGGCCTTTAGATCATTTACATGCGGGAAAGATTTAATGGAGGTTTTGAGCTCAAGAAGCACCTGTTCCATCTGCAGATATCCCTGCATGGAAATCGGGTCTATTCCCTCTTTCTGCCGGATTTCTTTCAGCAAGGCCAGCCCATCATTCAGGAACTGTCCAGGCTGTTTTTTATTAGAAAACAAAATTTTCAAAACCGCGGCATTCCTGGAAGACAATCTTTGCAGTTCGCTGAATTTGACGAAAAGTGTATTGTTTTTTACCAGCTGCTCTCTAAGCACTGTAGCTTCATTACCTTCGGAATCGGTCATCAGTTCCTGCAGTGCCGGGTGTGCAAGGAATTCCAGAAAGCGTTGAAAATACCATCCCGCTTTATCCTGAGCAATAAATAGTTCCAGCCATTGTATAAATAATCCTGCCGCAATAGTTTCCCTGAGCGGATAACCCATGGTGATATTGACCGGATTAATCTCAATAGGAAGTGCATGCAATATGGGATTCAACAGATTTTCATCGGCCAGTACCAGGGCAGTCCTATCGAGGCAAGTCGGGCAATCCGCCAGTAACCCTCCCAGTATATTTCCAACGTACTTGGCCTGGGACACCTGCTTTGGGATTCCTACGATCCGAATCTCCTTTTCGTTGAGAAAATTCGGTTGAGGGCCTTTGGGTTTTCGCGCGCTATAGTAAGGCCATTTTTTAAAATACTGACGAATAAATAATCCGGCATCATGTATGGGATCATTGAGAAAATAAGGATCCGTATCCCAATAGATCTCGGCGTCAGCATTCCTCAATATGGATTGGATTATTTCGCTTTCAGCCTCGTTAAGGGCATTGAATCCGGCAAAAATAAACCGTTTGCCACTGTTAGCTTCGAGATAAGCAGGGAGTCTCTCTACGGCGAGCTTGTATAAAAGCCCCTGGTGACCTTCTCCTTTAGCTATCAGTTTGGATGTAAAACGGTCGTACAAAGGTTGAAGCTTATCCCAGAACTTCAGATAACCCTTGATCATGGGGGTCTTTTCGGGAGCAACTGCCCAAT
>CAJHYA010000135.1_pt1 | contig 11319 bp, 10 predicted proteins | sample 9198611 | NCBI WGS metagenome assembly CAJHYA01 (sample SAMEA7708353, study PRJEB35096) | sediment metagenome | biome: marine neritic benthic zone biome [ENVO:01000025]; feature: sediment [ENVO:00002007]; material: shallow marine sediment [ENVO:03000034] sea grass bed [ENVO_01000059] ... | reverse complement strand
TTAAAGATTACTTTAGAAAAACCTTCAGAATTTCAGTTCTGAAAATTTGATTTGATATGTTGGATTCCATTCTAGATAGTGCAATTTTACTGGCCCTTTTGGGTACAGTATCCGGTTTGGTACTATATGTAGTTTCCAAGAAGTTTTACGTGTATGAAAATCCGCTGATTGCCGAGGTAGAAGAACTACTTCCTGCCGCTAATTGCGCAGGCTGCGGCTTCCCGGGCTGCAAATCTTTTGCAGAAGAATTAGTTAATACGGATGATATTTCTGATCTCTTTTGTCCTGTTGGAGGGAATGACGTTATGAAAATGGTTTCAGAAACCCTGGGCAAAGAAGTAGCGGAGAAAGATCCTACCGTAGCTGTTGTGCGCTGCCAGGGAGGTTGCGATGTAAGACCGAAGACCACGGAGTACCAGGGACCCAGATCTTGTGCTATTTCCGCACTGATCTACAGTGGGGAGACCGATTGTCAATTCGGCTGTCTGGGCGATGGAGATTGTGTTGAGGTGTGCAAGTTTGATGCTATGTACATGGATGAGGAAACGGGTCTGCCTGTGGTCATTACCGATAAGTGTACTTCTTGTGGTATGTGCGTTGATGCCTGTCCACGGGACATTATTGAAATGCGTCCTAAGCATAAAAGGGATCTGAAGATTTTTGTAGGCTGCCTGAACGAGGAGAAAGGTGGTATTGCCAGAAAAGCCTGTTCCGTGGCTTGTATCGGGTGTTCCAAGTGTGTTGATGCTTGTCCGAAAGATGCCATAGTCATGAAGAACAATCTGGCCTATATCGATCCGGAATATTGTACGTTATGCAGGAAATGTGTCCCCGTGTGCCCAACCCATTCCATAATTGAAACCAATTTTCCCCCGAGAAAAGTAAAGAAGGTGGAAGCAAAGGTGGCAACTAAAGTCGAATCGGTAAAGCCTCAAAAAGATGCTTAAGACGTTTCCAAAAGGAGGTATTCACCCCGCGGAGAATAAATTGACATCATCAATACCCATCAAAAGGCTGCCTCCGCCCAAGGTCGTCTACGTTCCCATATCACAACATATAGGTATCCCGGCAGAAATAGTCGTGGAGAGGAAAGATAAAGTCGAGATTGGACAGGTGATTGCAAAATCCGGCGGATTTGTTTCCTCTAATATTCATTCCCCGGTGGCAGGTACCGTTACCAAATTGGACAAGATCGTCGACACCAGCGGCTATAAGAAGCAGTGTATTGTGATCAGAACCGATGTAAAGAATGAATCCAATTTTCAGGAAACTGAGTATCCGCTTAAAAAGGAAATCACCCTGAAAACCGATGAAATCCTGCAGCATATAGCCGATTTTGGTATTGTTGGATTGGGTGGTGCCACCTTTCCGTCTCATGTAAAGTTGCAGGTCAAAAAAGACACCAAAATAGATTGCCTGATCGTCAATGGGGTGGAATGCGAACCTTATCTGACTGCAGACCACCGACTAATGCTGGAAAAAGCCGAGGAGATCCTGGTTGGTATCCGAATTCTGATGCACGCCCTGCATGTAGACCGGGCAATTATTGGAATTGAAAACAATAAAAAAGATGCCATCGACACTTTCAAAAGGCTCACTACAGAAGAATCCGGGATTCAGATAGCAGCTTTGAAGGTAAAATACCCACAAGGGGGTGAAAAACAATTGGTTCGCGCCCTGTTGAAAAGAGAAGTTCCTAAAAATGGCCTGCCCCTGGACGTAGGCGTGGTGGTTCACAATGTAGGTACTGTATTTGCCATCTATCAGGCTGTACAGTACGACAGGCCACTGATGGAACGGGTAGTTACCGTAACCGGAAAGAAACTCGAGCATCCATCAAATTTCTGGGTAAAGATCGGCACTCCAATCAAAGACCTGATCGATGCTGTTGGGGGTGTGCCTGAGGATACCCGTAAGATTGTAAGCGGTGGACCCATGATGGGTAAGGCTTTGAAGAATACGGATGTACCGGTGACCAAGGGTACTTCGGGAATCCTCATTATCTCAGCAGACGAAGCCAGTAGGGGAGCTCCCAAAAACTGTATCCGTTGCGGGGAGTGTGTTGACGTTTGTCCAATGGGTCTTGAACCTCATTTACTGATGAACCTCACGGAGAAGGGTATGTATGAGAAAGCGTTGCAGGAAGATGTGCTGACCTGCATTGAATGTGGTTCCTGCAGTTATGTATGCCCCTCCCACCGACCACTTTTGGATTACATACGATTTGGCAAATCCATCACAAAGAATCTCGAACCGAAAAAAGCGTAACTATGAGCAGCCAGCCGATCATTGTTTCCGCCTCTCCCCACGTACATTCTGATAGGACTGCCTCCAAGTTGATGTACGATGTGATTATTGCACTTGTACCCGTATTCCTTGTTTCGCTTTATGTCTTTGGGTATAATGCCTTGATAGCAACGGTAACGGCGGCTGTATCCTGCATTCTTTTTGAGTATCTCATACAACGGTATATCATGAAGACGCAAATCACCATTGGTGATGGTTCTGCGCTGATTACCGGGATCTTGCTGGCCTTTAACCTGCCTGCGGGCATTCCAATATGGATGATTGTCGTGGGTAGTTTTGTGGCTATTGGCATAGCAAAACTTTCGTTTGGCGGTCTGGGCTTTAACATCTTTAATCCTGCTCTTGTTGGCCGGGTATTTTTACTGGTATCCTTTCCTGTAGAGATGACCCTGTGGCCCACAGCCGTTGAAAATAATACCACACTGGCAGATGCCGTGACCGGGGCAACCACCCTGGGGCTTATAAAGGAAGGCGTACAATTTGGTGAAACCATAAGCGAGTTAAGTACCCAAATCCCCTCGACAACAGATATGTTTTTGGGTATTACTGCAGGTTCATTAGGGGAAATGTCCGCTCTCGCATTGCTTGTCGGCGGGTTATATCTTATTGGCAGAAAGGTGATATCCTGGCATATTCCCATTACAGTGCTGCTATCTATCGCCGTGTTGACCGGGATCTTCTGGTGGATAGATCCTGAGCAATACGCCAATCCTTTGATCCATGTGCTTTCGGGAGGGGCTATTTTAGGAGCGTTTTATATGGCGACTGATTTAGTGACCAGCCCGGTAACCAAAAAGGGAATGGTCGTTTTTGCGGTGGGCATCGGGGTGATTACCGTAGTAATCCGTTTGTTCGGGTCATATCCGGAAGGAATCTCCTTCGCTATATTGATCATGAATGCCTTTGTTCCGCTGATCAACAGCTATTTCAAGCCCAGGAGGTTCGGGTCAAAAATAAAAGCTAAAATCGTGTGACATTGAAAAAGAAAGAATCGACACTGGTAAATATGGTAGTTGTCCTTTTTGTCATCACCCTGGCAGCAGGCATCTCTTTGGGATTTGTAAATGATCTTACCCTGGAACCCAAAGCCAGAGCTCGCCTGGCCAAGAAAGTAAAGGCCCTTAACATTGTTTTGCCGCAGTATGATAACAATCCGGTTAGCGAAGTCATCAAACTCAAAATAGAAGAAGCCAAAGATAGCACGGAGTTTTATCCTGCCTCCAGGGACAGCCTTTTTGTTGGAGGTGCAGTCACTGGTGCATCGGAGAAAGGGTATAGCGGATTGGTGAAACTCATGGTGGGCTTCGAACTTGATGGCAGCATCAAAAACATTGCTGTTCTGGAACAAAAGGAGACTCCGGGCCTGGGCACCAAAATGAAGGGGGATAAGTTTTTGCGACAATACCGTGGAAAAAATCCTGCGACCTTCGATCTGAAAGCTAAGAAGGACGGTGGGGAGGTAGATGCCCTGGCGGGAGCCACGATTAGTACCCGGGCTTTTTCTGAAGCCACGCAACAGGCCTACGATGTTTATAAGGAAATCACCAAAACGGAGATAAAATCAGATAATTAAAGACCATGGCCAACACCTTAGACCACAAACAGAACTTTTTAAAGGGTATCATAAAGGAAAACCCGGTCTTTGTAATGCTTCTGGGGATGTGTCCTACCCTGGGGGTTACTTCATCAGCCTTTAATGGACTTGGAATGGGTGTGGCTACCTTATTTGTTTTACTGATGTCCAATATTGTGGTATCCCTCATCAAATCACAGATTCCTAACAAAGTGAGGATTCCCGCTTTCATCGTCATCATCGCCTCCTTTGTGACCGTTGTTGAAATGGTGCTGGAGGCCTATATTCCATTTTTATATGAGCAATTAGGGATTTTCATTCCCCTTATTGTGGTCAACTGTCTGATCCTGGGAAGAGCCGAAGCTTTTGCCTCTAAGAATAGCCTCAGCGCATCGATCGTGGATGCCCTTGGCATGGGTATGGGCTTTGTCATTGCCCTTACAGCCCTGGGAGCAGTTCGTGAAATTCTTGGTAATGGCAGCATTTTTGAGTTCCGTTTTGTCTCTGAGGATGCCAATACACTTATTCTGTTTATACTGCCGCCAGGTGCCTTTATCGCCCTTGCTTATCTGGCGATCGTATTCAACAGGTTAACCCATAAAGTCGCATGATATGGAATATTTCGTAATCCTTATAGGCGCCGTATTTGTCAACAATATTGTATTGTCTCAGTTTTTGGGTATTTGTCCATTCCTGGGGGTTTCAAATAAGGTCTCAACTTCAGTGGGCATGTCGGGTGCCGTGTTGTTTGTTATGACAATTGCCACCATGGTCACCTATTTATTGCACGAATATGTTTTGGTTCCCATGGGATTGGATTATTTGCGGACCATCACTTTTATTTTGGTTATTGCCGCTCTTGTGCAAATGGTTGAGATTATTTTAAAAAAAGTAAGCCCTCCTTTATATCAGGCATTAGGGGTGTTTCTACCCTTAATTACCACCAATTGCGCTGTTTTGGGAGTTGCCATCCTGGCATTGGGCCTTGAGAACAGCACCTTGTTGAAGGCAGTTTTCTTTGCATTTTCCAGTTCAATCGGTTTTGCCCTGGCGCTTATTGTATTTGCGAGTATTCGGGAGTTTTTGGAACTGGCAGATCTCCCGGAAGGCATGAAAGGCGTGCCAATCAATTTATTGGTTGCTGGGCTTTTGTCACTGGCTTTCCTCGGATTTGCTGGCCTGGTATAGAATTACTTTGCCTGTATTTGCGAACTTAGTCAATGATCATTCTACTTCATAAGTTTCTCCTGAGAAGAAGAGATCGTCCGTTTTTGTAAAATTTGACTTAGCCTTTACTTTTTGCGTAAGTTGGGTTTCCCGTTCTTCAAAAGTGATGTCGGGAACGCTTCTGATGATTCCGGTTACCATGGGATATTCACTTCGCACCAGCATTTGATGTAGTGTTGGATCTTCCAATTCGGCATCGTGTACCAGCAGATCAGATTCAGTGATTCCATTTTCTCCCAGGGTTACTACCTCCAGTTTAAGACCGTTCAACACCAATCCTTTATTTCGCTCCTTTCCAAAGACCATAGGTTCCCCATGCTTTACAAATAACTGCTTGTCTGCCCTGACGGCCTTATCTGTGTATTTGGCAAAGGCACCATCGTTAAAAATAACGCAGTTTTGCAGTACTTCGATCAGGGAAGTGCCCTTGAATCCTGCAGCCGCTATGAAAACCTCTGTCATTTCCTTTGGGGTATTACCCCCAACGCGGGCAAAGAAACGGGCCTGTGACCCAATGGCCAATTCTCCGGGAAGGAAAGGAGGTTGTGTATTCCCATGTGGGGAAGATTTTGTTTTTTGTCCGACCACGGAAGTTGGAGAAAACTGTCCCTTCGTAAGCCCGTAGATCTCATTGTTGAAAAGGACGATATTCAGGTCCAGATTTCGCCTTAGGACATGGATAAAATGGTTGCCCCCTATAGCCATGGCATCCCCATCTCCTGTAATGACCCATACACTTAAATCCGGGTTGGCCAGTTTCACTCCTGAGGCAATGGCAGGTGCCCTTCCATGGATACCGTGCATTCCATAGGTGTCCATATAGTAAGGAAAACGGGAAGAGCATCCTATACCCGAAATAAATACCACATCCTCCTTTTTAACTCCTAGTTCGGGCAATGCCTTCTGCATGGCCCTGAGGATGACATAATCATCGCATCCCGGACACCATCGAACCTCCTGATCGCTGGCAAAGTCCTTAAACGTATATTTTTTTTCAGCCGTTTCCATGATTATCCGAGTAGTTCCTTAAATTTTTCAGTTAATTCTGCGTTGCCGAATGGCAGTCCCTGAACCTTGTTGAATTGATGGAACGTTATACCATTGAAATTCATTCTTAAAATGGAGGCGAATTGACCATTGTTCAATTCACAAACCAAAATCTTTTTGAAGCGTTTCAGTACTGATTCCGTATTCTTAGGAAGGGGGTTTATATAATTAAAATGGGCCAAACCAACCCCGGCAACGCCACTTTGCCGGAATTCTTTCACAGCTGCGTAGAGCGTTCCATAGGTGCCTCCCCAACCAATTACCAGCAATTCCCCTTCTTCAGCAAATTTTGTTTGCAAATCCGGGATGCAGCACTGAACCTGCTTGATCTTTTCGGCCCGGACCTGTGTCATAAATTCATGGTTTTCAGGATTATAGGATACGTCGCCAGTAAGCCTGTTCTTCTCCAGGCCCCCTATCCGGTGCTCTAACCCAGGACTGCCCGGTACGGCCCAGTCCCTGGCCAGTGTTTCTTTGTCCCTGTCATAGGGGTGCCATTCGTTATCCGCCTTACTCAAAATACGAGACTTAATATCAGGCATTTCAGAAACGGTTTGTATCTTCCAGGGGGCTGAACCATTGGCGATATAGCCGTCGGTAAGCAAGATCACCGGGGTCATGTGCTCCAGCGTAAGTTTAGAAGCCTCATAGGCGAAATTGAAGCAATTTGCGGGAGTACTTGCAGCAATTACAATCACCGGACTCTCTCCATTTCTACCGTACATGGCCTGTAGCAAATCAGATTGTTCAGTCTTGGTGGGAAGGCCGGTGGACGGTCCTCCCCTTTGGACATTAACTACCACCAGCGGTAGTTCCAGCATTACTGCCAGCCCAAGTGCTTCCCCTTTCAGAGCAAGTCCGGGTCCCGAAGTAGTGGTGATAGCCAGATCCCCGGCAAAGGCGGCCCCAATGGCCGAACTTATCCCCGCAATTTCATCTTCTGCCTGTAAGGCTTTCACCCCAAAGTGCTTGTGCTTAACCAATTCATGGAGGATGTCGGAAGCTGGCGTTATAGGGTAAGAACCCAGGAAAAGTTCCAATCCTGATTTCTCAGCCGCTGCCAGAAATCCCCAGGCTGTGGCAGTATTCCCCATAATGATCCGATAAGTGCCGGAAGGCATTTTAGCCGGGGCCACGGTATAGGCATTTGGGATTAATTCCAGGGTTTCTGCAAAGTAGTACCCTGCGTTCAGCACCTTGGTGTTCGCTTCGATCAGCTCCGGTTTTGATTTAAATTTCTTCTTGAAGAAATCTATAGTGTGTTCTCTTGACCGGTTATACATCCAGTACACGATGCCCAGGGCAAACATATTTTTGCTTCTGGTAATGCTTTTATTATCCAGGCCAGGGACGTCCTTTAGCGCTTCCTTGGTCAGGGAGGTCATGCTGACTTCAATCACCTGATACCCATCCAAACTTCCGTCTTCAAGCGGATTAGATTCATACAGTGCTTTGTCCAGGTTCTTTTTGGTGAAGGAATCCGTATCTACTATGATGCCGTAGCCCGATTTAACTGCATGCAGATTGGTCTTGAGTCCGGCAGGATTCATAGCCACTAGAAGGTCAACGTTATCCCCGGGGGTGCTGATCTCAACACTTCCGATATGTACCTGGAATCCCGAAACCCCATACAAACTCCCCTGAGGAGCGCGTATTTCTGAAGGGTAATTCGGAAAGGTAGCCACGTCATTTCCAAACATTGCCGAAGTGTCTGAGAACTGAGTCCCGGTCAATTGCATCCCGTCTCCGGAGTCTCCGGCAAAACGCACCACAACAGCTTCCAGAGCCTGTTGTTCACGATGAGATTTAGCTATTGTCATGGAATTTAATTTGTCAGATTATGGTTTATCAAACCCAGTAAACCTACTTAATACAAAGGTCTCAAATTTATCTTTAGCATCCATAAGGAAATATGACATTTATCATTAATAACACCAATGTGGAAGCTTAATTTAGCTTCTGTATTACTAAAACTGAAGTTATGGCTATTATCATCACAGACGAATGTATTAATTGCGATGCGTGTGTTTCTGAATGCCCTAATAATGCAATTTATGAGCCCGATCAGGAATGGTCCTATTCTGATGAAACTGCTTTAAGCGGCATGACTACCTCTCCCGCTGGTGTAGAGGTCGATGCTGATGCAGAAAATGAACCTATCTCGGAGGAGTTCTATTACATTGTACCCGACAAGTGTACGGAATGTAAAGGTTTCCATGATGAACCGCAATGTGCTGCGGTTTGTCCGGTTGATTGTTGTGTTCCCGACGAGGATCATGTTGAAAGTGAAGAAGAACTGTTGACTAAAAAAGAGTGGTTGCACGGTGAATGATTAGTATTCACCTGGTCTAGAAATTGATGCATTCCATAATACCGTGGGGTCTCATCAGGGAACCCCGGAAAACCACCCCCATATGCCTGTAAGGGTTTAGGAGGGTGGTTTTTTTACCCCATGAATTCTTTCAGTATTTTATCTCCTTTATGGCCTGATATTGATCATAGGACGCTATAAATGAGAAGTTTAATTTCACCGTTTTGATGCGTATAGCTAAAGCCGATTCATCAAAGCTTATTTCGAAAGGGAATTTCAATAGATACAAACATTAAAAACCAATTACAATGAAAAAATTACTCTTAATTGCTGTAGCAGCACTGTTTAGTTTTACTGCTCTTAACGCCCAGCTCAACTTTGGTGTCAAAGCGGGCGTAAACTTCTCTGATATCACTGGTGAGATGGTAGATAGTTTTAATGGACGTACTTCGCTTCATTTTGGTGTAATGTCAGAATTTATGCTCGGTGAAAAATTTGGATTACAACCTGAACTCCAGTATTCATCACAAGGTTCAGATTACGATGAAGAGGACTTTGATATTTCAGGTACTGTTAAAGTTGATTACCTCAACATACCTGTTATGGCTAATATCTATGTGGCTGATGGATTTTTCTTTCAGGCCGGACCTCAGGTAGGTTTCTTATTAAGCGCAACAGATGAGTATGAAGGGGAAGAAGATGATATAAAAGATTTCTTAAAAGGAACTGATTTTGGAATCAATTTTGGTTTGGGTTATAAATTGGATAGCGGCTTAAATTTTGGAGCGCGTTATAATCTGGGCTTGAGCGATAATCTTGATACTACCGAATTCGAATCTGAAGGAGCTGAGTATAAGAATAGTGTGATCCAGATCAGTGTTGGCTGGTTCTTCTAAGATCGAAAACAAAAGGAGTTTATTCGCATTAAAGTTCCCTTTTAATTGTCAAGTCATAGAGCTGTGGATTGAAGAAATAAGCATTTTTCTTACAGATCAGCTGTCAAAGACTTAGCGTAAACTCATCAGGCCAGGCGGTCAATCAATGATCGCCTGGCTTGTTTTTTTATTGTTTTGGTTGGCCATGGCCCTTTTGTTGTGTGAGACTTTTTTTGGTATTCATAAGTGTTGTAATCAGTCCTCATTCGCCGGTTCTATATGACATTTATCATAGTCTGCATGCAGGATTGCCTATACTTTTATAGCAATTTGTACCAGGGTAGAAATCCTTCCTTTTTTGTAGAGATTTAGCTATAAGTACAGGACATAAAAAGTAGAAAATTACATAGTAAAACAAATATCATGAAAAGTGAGAATCCCAAACTAATATGTGATGCGAATGAAGCGGTAGCTAGAATTGCGCATAAAACGAATGAAGTATGTGCCATTTATCCCATCACACCCGCTTCTCCTATGGGAGAACATGTGGATGTTTTTAGTGCGAAGGGCATGAAGAACGTCTGGGGCAATGTCCCCAGGATTGTTGAAATGCAAAGTGAAGGAGGAGCTTCTGGTGCGGTTCACGGGTCTCTTCAGGCCGGTGCACTGACCACTACCTTTACTGCCTCCCAGGGCTTGCTGCTCATGATTCCGAATATGTTTAAGATTGCCGGGGAACTGCTACCGTCTGTAATCCATGTAGCGGCTCGTACTGTAGCCACACATGCCCTATCCATTTTCGGGGACCATTCTGACGTCATGGCAACCCGCCAGACAGGTTTTTCCATGTTGTTTGCCGGATCGGTTCAGGAATCAATGGATTTTGCCCTGATCGCACAGGTGGCAACGCTGAAATCCAGGGTGCCCTTTCTCAACATCTTTGACGGATTCCGCACTTCCCATGAGATTTCAAAAATAAATGCCATACCGGATGAGGTGATCAAAGCCATGATGCCAGAGAAAGAAATCATGGAGCATAAAAAACATTCGTTGGATCCTGACAATCCCGTTATTCGTGGAACATCTCAGAACCCCGATGTCTTCTTCCAGGCCAGGGAAGCTGCCAATCCCTATTATGAAAAAGTACCTGGTATTGTGCAGGATGTTATGGACGAGTTCTATGAGCATACCGGAAGACGATATTCCTTATTTTACTATGTAGGACATCCTGAAGCAGAACGCGTGGTTGTGATCATGGGATCTGGTGAAGGAGCTGTTAAGGAAACTGTGGATACCCTGGTTGAACAGGGAGAAAAAGTTGGTGCTGTGTTTGTACGGCTATATCGACCATTTTCAATTTCCCATTTCATTGATAGCATACCGGATACCGTCAAAAGTATTGCGGTAATGGACCGAACCAAAGAGCCTGGAAGTACTGGGGAACCTCTTTATCTGGACGTGGTAACCGCCTTTGCTGAACAGAATAGGGAAATGCCGGCGATCATTGGAGGACGCTACGGGCTGTCCTCCAAGGAATTTAACCCGGCCATGGTAAATGCGATTTATAATGAATTGCTAAAGGAAGAGCCAAAAAACCACTTCACTATTGGTATTCAGGATGATGTAAGTCACAGAAGTCTGGATTATGAACCTGTCTTCGAAACCAAGAAGTCAACCTTCAACTGTATGTTCTACGGGCTGGGCTCTGATGGTACTGTTGGGGCTAATAAGAACTCCATTAAAATTATTGGGGAAACAACCGATAATTTTGTTCAGGGGTATTTTGTGTACGATTCGAAAAAGGCCGGGGCGCAGACCGTTTCCCACCTCCGATTCGGGCCAGACCCCATATATTCAACTTATCTCATCAATACGGCAGACTTTGTGGCCTGCCACCAGTTTAATTTTATTGAGAAGTACGATGTGTTGAAGCATGTCAAGAAAGGAGGTACTTTCCTGTTGAACGCCCCATTTGATGC
>CAJHYA010000128.1_pt1 | contig 11463 bp, 9 predicted proteins | sample 9198611 | NCBI WGS metagenome assembly CAJHYA01 (sample SAMEA7708353, study PRJEB35096) | sediment metagenome | biome: marine neritic benthic zone biome [ENVO:01000025]; feature: sediment [ENVO:00002007]; material: shallow marine sediment [ENVO:03000034] sea grass bed [ENVO_01000059] ... | reverse complement strand
GCAATGGGTCCTCCGTGGTTCTCCACCAGGAAAGGATATTGCTGACCGGGGTTATAATCAGGGGGATATACCACCCATCCCTGTATTTGCCGTTGGTCAACGGAAGAGGTATACCAGATTTCTTCAACCTTTCCCAACTTACGGTAGTCGAACAGCGCCTTGTTTAATGCCGACAATCTTTTGGGGCTATCCCCCTTGGGAGCCTTCACTGCAAGGTCAGCCGGATGTTCAGGCCTTCCCAGCGTATATGCCAAAGTACCTCCCTCGGATACGCTATATGATCCACCTGAATAGGGCCTGCCTATAGAAGTCCCTCCCACATCATCAACACGTTTGGATATTTTTCCGGCGAGGGACACGTACCCAATTTTACTGTTGCCCTTGTCATCATAGCCAAAAAACAGGCCTTTGCTCTGCTGATCCCATACCGGGCTGCTCACGGAACGATCCAGATCGGCTGTGAGTTCCCTGACATTGCTGCCATCCCGGTTCATTAAGTAAAGACGGGTAACCTGATAGGTTTGTACGCGGTCCTCATAACCCAAATAGGCAATGTATTTCCCATCAGGAGAAACGACGGGATTCCGGTCCGGACCCTTTCTGGATGTCAGGGCCAGAATATCTCCATTGCCAACCGTAAGCTGATATACTTCACTATTGCGGAAATCGTATTCCCAATTGGCATTTCTGTTGGCTGAAAAATAAAGGTGACGGCCATCCGGCGACCAGGATAAGGAGCCCCGGTGATGGAACTCTCCAGAGGTAAGTTGACGAATCGCACCTCCCTCGGCCGGGATCACAAAGATGTGGTTAAAGCCGGGTTTTAGGTATCCACGACCATCGGCCTCATGATAAACCCGATCTGTAATTCGCGGGGCGTCGGCCCATTTGGCACCATTGGGTTTTTTGGGCATTTTCACCAGTACCGGCGGCGCTTTGGCCACATTCATTGAAAAGGCAAGCTGCCTGCCATCAGGGGACCAGGTCAGGGCAGACGGACTAAAAGGTAGTTGGGAAATCCTGGCCACCTTACCGGAATTCTTCCAGTACATATAAATCTCCGCACCTTCATCCGTGCTGCTAATAAAGGCCAGTCGTTTGCTGTCCGGAGACCATCTTGGACTGGATTCGTTCCCTTCCCTTGCAGTCAGCTTCTGATGCTGTTGCCCGTCTGCACGCATCATCCACAAATTACCAGCAGATCGGTCCTTCATGATATCAAACCCCATTCTTCGGTAAACGATCCATTCGCCATCAGGTGATATCTGGGGATCCGAGACATAATTCAATTCAAAAACATCCAGATAGGAAAAATTTGCCTCTTGCTGCCCGGATAAGGCTATTGGTAAAAAGCAAAGGGCGAGGAGCACAATAAAACGGCGATAAATATTCATGGGCGTTATAAATTTTGAAATTGTGAATTGGCAACAATATGCATATTTCAAAAATACTACTTATGTTTATTATTCATCTCTGGCATAAATTCAGGATGAAGTAAAAATAGTATCTTTATGTTTCCTCCAACAGGAGACGAGCCACCCAGATCCTTAGTCAGGAAATGGGTTTTCTATTAAACCGATATGCATGTTCGAACTTGAAGATTTACAAAAAGCAAAGCGAAGGAAGGATTTAATTGCTACTGCTGATCAGAAAGGGATCAATCTCACAAAGGTATTAAGGAATGTAAGATATGAGGAAGAGCTTCGGCTGTTACAGGCAGAATTGGTTACCCTGCAACAGTGGATTACCAAGAAAAAGCTGCGTGTAGCCATCCTTTTTGAAGGCAGGGATGCGGCTGGCAAGGGAGGATCAATCAAGAGGTTTACAGAACATTTAAACCCCAGGACAATGCGGGTGGTTGCGCTTTCCAAGCCAACAGAAGTTGAACAGGGGCAATGGTACTTTCGCAGGTACATTAAGGAATTGCCAAATCCCGGGGAAATTGTGTTTTTCGACAGGAGTTGGTACAACCGGGCGGTGGTAGAACCCGTTATGGGCTTTTGTAACAAACCGCAGTACGATGAATTCATGGTGCAGGTCCCCGGTTTCGAGCATATGCTTTATGAAGATGGGGTGATCATTATTAAATTCTGGTTTTCCATATCTAAAGAGGAGCAGAAGAAACGGTTTGATTCAAGAATGCAAAATCCGCTTAAAATATGGAAATTCAGTCCGGTGGATAAGAAAGGACAGGAATTATGGGATAAATACACCTACTACAAGGAACAGATGTTTTCCAAGACCCATACCAACTTCAGCCCCTGGATCATTGTAAAGGCAAATAGTAAGCGCACTGCGCGTCTGGAAAGTATAAGATATGTGCTCTCCAAATTTAATTACTCAAGGTACGCGGGTTCCAAAACTACCATCCTGCCAGACCCGAATGTGGTGTTGCGGTACTATCGTCATATTGAACAAATAGATATTTAAGCATGTCAAGAACCAAAGTAGCCAAACCTGCCCTCACTAAAGAAGAAGTTGCCCTTCTCAATACAAATATTGGGATGAAACACCTGTTTGCTGAGAAAAAGGTGAATCTGGAAAAGGCATTGCGCTATACGCGAAATGAGATTAAGTTCCGGGAATTACAGGCCGAATTAATTGATCTCCAGAATTGGGTGATCGCCAAAAATAAAAAGGTGGTCATCATTTTTGAAGGTCGGGATGCAGCCGGTAAAGGTGGGGCTATTCGGAGGATCACTGCCCATATCAACCCCCGGAATTACAGGATTGTTGCCCTTCCTAAACCTACACTTGAAGAACAGGGACAGTGGTACTTCCAGCGATATGTGAATAAACTGCCCAAGCCTGGGGAGATAGTATTTTTTGACCGCAGCTGGTACAATCGTGCTGTTGTGGAACCGGTTAATGGTTTTTGCACCAAAGCCCAGTACAGGACCTTTATGGGCCAGGTAAATAGTTTTGAGCGCATGATCATGGAATCGGATACCTACCTGATCAAAATGTATTTTTCCATTTCGAAGGAACAACAGGCTTTGCGATTCAAGGAGATCAAATCCAACCCGCGTAAACGCTGGAAAATAACCCCTGTGGATGCACGAGCTCAGGAATTATGGGATGATTATACGGCCTTTAAAGTGCGAATGTTTGAATATACCAACCTGAAGCAATCGCCCTGGGTTGTTATCGATGCCAATCGTAAAACGGATGCCAGAATTGAAGCGCTGCAATACATTCTGGACAATATTCCTTATGAAAAGGTTCCCACGGAATACGAATAGAGGAGCAACAGGGAGGAGAAGGATCAAGCCAACCCCACATCGAGGGCCATCATAATGATAAAGCCCCCAATAAATCCCATGGTGGCAATATCGGTATACTTGTCTTGTTGGGTCTCCGGAATTACTTCTTCCACTACCACAAAGATCATCGCTCCGGCTGCAAAGGAAAGCGCATAGGGTAGAATGGGCTCAAAAGTCAGTACTGCCCAGGCTCCAAGCACACCAGCAATAGGTTCTACGATGGCAGACGCCTGCCCGTAAAGCCAGCTTTTGGTCCGGCTCAGCTTTTGCCGTCTCAGGGGCATGGCTACAGCAAATCCTTCTGGGAAATTTTGTAATCCTATCCCCAGGGCCAGTGCTACCGCACCTCCGATAGTTGCCCCTTCAAAACCGGATGCAACCCCTCCAAAGAGCACGCCCACGGCCAGTCCTTCGGGGATATTGTGCATGGTAATGGCCAAAATAAGTAAAGTGGTCCTGTGCCAGGGTGTTTTGATTCCTTCGCTTTCCTTGAAGTTGATATGCAGGTGAGGCAAGACCTTGTCCAGTCCGAAAAGGAATACGGCACCCAACAAAAATCCCACTGCTGCAGGAATAACCTTAAAAAATCCTTCTCCCGGACTCATCTCAATCCCCGGGGCAAGGAGACTCCAGAAACTTGCAGCCACCATTACACCTCCGGTAAAACCAAGCATCCCGTCCAGGACCGCCCTGTTCATAGTTTTAAAAAAGAAAACCAGTGCAGCACCCAGGGCTGTAAGGAACCAGGTAAATAAGGTGGCATAGAGAGCTGCCAGTATGGGGTTGATCGTTTCAAAATATGCAATTACCTGTTCGATCATATCAAATCATTTTTAGATACAAATTAGAGGCTATCTGGTTTGACACCCGTATTTTCCTTTTCCCAACCTGTACGATCAGTGAATTATCAAAATCCTCACGTTCCAGGAGCTTTATTTTGTCGCCAAGGGAAATTTCATTCCTGTCCAGGTATTTTAAAAAGGAGGCTGAGGAATCCTTTACACCAATGCATACCCCCTGAGCATTTTCCGGAAGCTGACTCAGCAATTGTTTGTCGCGCGACGGATAGTTACCGTCCTTACCCGGAATGGGGTCACCATGGGGGTCATATTGCGGAAATCCCAGATGTTCATCCAGGAGGTTAACCAGCTTTTCGCTTTTGATATGTTCCAGCTGTTCTGCCACATCGTGTACTTCATCCCAGGAAAAATGAAGCTTTTCCACCAGGAATACTTCCCATAACCGATGTTTACGAATAATGGACAAGGCCGTATTCCGACCCAGATCCGTCAGGGATACCCCCTTGTACTTGCGGTAATTCACCAGTTTTTTTTCAGACAATCTCTGCATCATATCCGTAACAGAAGAGGGCTGAGTTTTAATTTTTCGGGCAATAGCATTTGTGGAAACCGCCTGTGTTCCCTCGCTACCTAAATGAAAAATTGCCTTTAGATAATTCTCCTCAGAATGACTGGTAATACTCATTGTAACAAAAATACATTTTTATTTATAAAAACATATTTTTAGATTTGTCTAAATTTATTTTGAGGTGACAACAACAAAAAGCCATGGCCCCTTTAAATCGAAGTTTTGGATAAGCATTTGTCTGGTGCTTATGTCCTGGCCCCTGGTTGCCCAGCAATTCGAGATAACAGGGGAGGTAAACAGCCCTGACGGCCCGGTTGCTTTTGCTAATATTTACCTCAGGGGAACGTCTTATGGAACCTCTACGGATGAAAATGGTGTGTTCACCCTCGCTGAAATCCCTGAAGGAAGCTATGTGCTTCTGGCAACTTCAGTAGGATATGAAACATTTCGGAAAAAGATTGCCCTTGACGGCGTTTCCGGGAATCTGCTGCTTGGGATTTCCCTCGTTCCTTCCGCCGAACAATTGGATGAAACCGTAGTTACCGGAACCCTTAAACCGGTAAACCGACTTGAGAGCCCGGTTCCGGTAGAGGTGTACAGTCCTACCTTTCTTAAAAAAAATCCTACCCCCAGTCTTTTTGAAGCCCTCCAGAATGTCAATGGGGTTAGGCCACAGATTAATTGTAATGTTTGTAATACGGGGGATATCCACATAAATGGGCTGGAAGGACCCTATACCCTGGTAATGATAGACGGGATGCCAATTGTAAGTGGACTTGGAACAGTGTACGGTCTTACCGGAATCCCCAATTCCCTTATCGAACAAATTGAGATTGTCAAAGGACCTGCATCCTCCTTGTATGGGAGTGAAGCTGTTGGTGGTCTTATCAATGTGATCACCAAACATGCACCCCTTGCCCCGGAATTTTCAGCAGACGCCTTTGTAACCGGTTGGGGAGAATATAATTTAGATGTCGGGGCCAAATTGAATATGGGTGAAAAAACCGACCTGTTGCTGGGTGTAAATTATTTTAACTACGATATTCCCATTGACGAAAACGGGGATAACTTCACCGACCTAACCCTGCAGAACCGCATTTCTGTATTTCAGAAATGGAACGTCCAGCGCAAAAACTCCCGGATATTTTCAGTAGCAGGGCGATTTTTTTACGAAGACCGATGGGGTGGGGAAATGCAATGGACTCCTGAATTTCGGGGTGGCGACCAGATATATGGGGAAAGTATCTACACACGCAGATGGGAAATCCTGGGAAAATATCAATTACCGGTAAAGGAGAATTTGCTTCTCTCCTTTTCTTATAATGATCACAACCAAAACTCCGTTTATGGAGATCTACCCTATCTTGCCGATCAGCGTATCGGATTTGGGCAGCTTACCTGGGATAAATCCTTAGGCAGCCACGACCTGCTGCTGGGAAGCGCTTTGCGCTACAACTACTACGACGATAATACACCTGCCACGAGCGGATTGAGAGCCAATGAACCCGACGATGTCTGGATCCCAAGCCTGTTCGTTCAGGATGAAATTACTTTAAACCCAAAACTTTCGGTGCTTACAGGGCTTCGCTATGACTATGATCGCAGGCATGGCAATATTTTCACCCCGAGAGGGGCAATTAAGTGGAAGCCCTCGGAGAACGATGTCCTTCGTTTCAATGCAGGAACCGGTTTTCGTGTTGTGAATTTGTTTACGGAAGAACACGCCGCTCTCACCGGGGCCCGGGAGGTGGTAATAACGGAAGAATTAAAACCGGAACGTTCCGTTAATGTGAATCTCAATTACCTCAAGAAAATCTACGCCAACAACGGTACTTTTATAGGCCTGGATGCTTCTGCTTTCTATACCTATTTCTCGAATATCATTCTCCCGGATTACGACACCAACCCCAATCAGATCATATACAACAACCTGGATGGAAAATCCATCTCTAAAGGGCTCAGCGCCAATTTGGATCTGGTCTTGCCCAATGGTCTGAAATTCCTGCTGGGAGCTACTTTACAGGAAGTCAGTAATACAGAGAATGGAATTACCCGAAGGCAAATACTTACCGAAAGCATAACGGGGACCTGGAATGTATCCTATACCATTCGTCCGCTTGATCTTAGTCTGGATTATACCGGCAACCTTTATGGCCCCATGCGCTTACCCCTTTTGGGGGACCTTGATCCCAGACAGGAGTATTCGCCAACCTGGAGCATTCAAAATATTCAATTTACATTTAAAGGTATTACCGGATTCCAGATTTACGGCGGGGTCAAGAACCTGCTCAACTGGACTCCAAACCGGGGAAATCCCTTTATAATTGCCCGTGCCAACGATCCATTTGACCGGCAAGTTGTTTTTGATAATAGTGGAAACCCGGTTCCCACTGCAGATAATCCCTATGCCCTCACTTTTGATCCTTCTTATGTCTACGGCCCAAATCAGGGAATTCGGGGGTTCTTTGGGTTGCGTTATCAACTGAATTGAGGGAGGTGGTTCGTGCCGTAATTCGTACTTTCGCTCTTAAGCATGTCCAAATTTGACTATATAATAATTGGTGCCGGAGCCTCTGGATTAATGCTGGCTGCCGGTCTGGGAAATGACCCTTACTTTCGGGATAAAAGCATACTGCTGCTGGACAAAGATGATAAGCAGAAGAATGACCGAACCTGGTGCTATTGGGAGAAAGGGGAAGGTGAATTTGATGAAATAATTCACAGGAGCTGGGATCATATTTTCTTTGCCGGGAAGACTTACCGGGACCGGATCCCCATAGCACCCTACAGCTATAAGATGATCCGGGGAATTGACTTTTATTCTGTATACCTCAACAAACTGAAGAACTGCAGGAACATAACCTTCAGAAATGACGAAGTTAAAACTGTGGAGGATACGAGCGAAGGGGTTCAGGTAATAACCACAACCGATACATATACGGCCCAAAAGGTCTTTAGCAGTTCATTCAATCCAGGCCGTTTAACCGGGCAACAAAAGTACCCTGTGCTCCAACAGCATTTTATTGGTTGGTTTGTAAAAACGGAAAAAGCGGTGTTTAAGCCAGACATGGCAACCTTTATGGATTTCTCCATTGCCCAGCGGGGAAATACCCGTTTTATGTATGTATTGCCCTTTTCAGAAAAGGAAGCCCTCGTAGAATACACGCTTTTTTCAGAAAATTTGCTGCCGGAACAGGAATACGAAAATGCCATAAAAGACTATTTGCAAAATGATCTCAATTGCGATGCTTACGAAATAGTTGAAAAAGAAAAGGGTAAAATTCCCATGACCTCCTATGATTTTAAGCAACACAATACCGAGAATGTGCTTCACATCGGGATCGCCGGAGGTTGGGCCAAAGCCAGCACAGGCTACACCTTTCGAAACAGCGCTTTGAAAGTAAAACAACTCATCCAACACCTTAAAAAAGACAGACCCTTTTCCTCTTTTGATCCCAAAACGCGCTTTTGGTTCTACGACCTTTTATTGCTCGATATCCTCAAGCGCGATAACAGCCAGGGAGGAAGGATTTTTGAATCCATCTTCAAAAAAAGAAGTCCGCAATTGCTTTTTAAATTCCTTGATGAAGAAACAAACTTTTGGGAGGAGTTGATGACGATGTCAGGTAGCCCTACCCTTTTGTTCATGGATGCACTTAGGAGAAGGCTTTTTTAAACCTGGCGGTTCATCAGGTTTTTAGCAAACCCGCTAAGTATGTCTTCAAATCCTTTTTCCAGATCCATATTCCCCAAAACTTCGAAAGTGCGTTTGGTATATTCGCCTATAGCATCACGGGTGGCTTCGGCCGCACCGGTTTCCTGGTAAATTTCCTTGACCTGTCTTATTTTTTCTGCTGGATTTTTGGGTTTTACAGAGAAAAGCTGGTCTAATTCGAGGGCCTTGTCTTCCGTGGCAAGGTCCTTTGCCTTCAGGTACAGATAGGTCTTTTTGTTCTCAATAATATCTCCCCCGACCTGTTTGCCAAATGTTTCGGGGTCGCCAAAAGCGTCCAGATAATCGTCCTGAAGCTGAAACGCAATACCGAGGTTTTTGCCATAAGCATAGATGTGTTCCTGATTGGATTCAGAAGTTTTGGCGATAATTGCCCCCATTTTCATAGCTGCTGCCACCAAAACAGCCGTTTTATAAGTGATCATGGTAAGGTACTCTGGCAGGGTTACATCATCCCTTCTTTCAAAATCCATATCGTACTGCTGACCTTCACATACCTCCCGTGCAGTCTCACTAAAAACATGCATCAGCGGTTTAAAAATGGATTCAGGATAGGATTCCATCAACTGATATGCGTAAATCAACATGGCATCTCCTGATAATATCCCGGTATTCACATCCCATTTTTGATGAACGGCAGGCTTCCCTCTTCTTAAAGGCGCCTCATCCATGATGTCGTCGTGCAACAAAGTGAAGTTATGAAACACTTCTATCGCCAGTGCCGCGTCCAGAGCTCGTTCTTTAGGGGCCCCAAAAGCTGCAGTAGCAATCAGGGTGAGTACGGGTCGCAGGCGTTTCCCCCCCAATGCCATGATATAGTGCATGGGATCGTACAACCCGGTGGGTTCTCTGGCGGTAATCTTCTTTTCCAAATAGGCATTGAATACCTCCTGGTAGGCTTTAACAAGATCCTGCATCTTCAATTTTTTTCAAAAATACAGGAAAACCCGGCTCCGCAAAGTATCCTGCATGCCTATTTAAGCTCGCTTGTTAAATAATTGTAAAACTTAGGAAACTTTTTGTGTATTTAAAGTTTCCTCTGCTATATTTGCCCCACTTATGAAGGGACAGATTCTTGAAAAAGCGACAGAATTGTTTTTAGACCTCGGGTTTAAAAGTGTAACCATGGATGATATCGCACACGAAATGGCGATTTCTAAAAAAACCATTTACACGCATTTCAAAAACAAAAATCAGCTGGTGAAGGCCTGCACCTTACATGTTTTTGATCACATCGCCCGGGGGATAGACCATATTTGCTCCCTGAATAAAAATCCGGTTGAAGAGCTTTATGAGATCAAGCGTTTGGTAATGCAACATCTGAAAGATGAAAAATCCTCGCCTGAATTCCAGCTTCAGAAATACTATCCGCAAATCCATAAAACGCTTAATGAGAAAAAATATGAGATGATGCGGGAATGCATAATTGACAATGTAAAAGAGGGAATTGCACTGGGAATCTACCGGGAAAACCTGGATCCTGAATTTATTGCAAGAATTTACTTTTCGGGTGTAACAAGCCTTAAAGATCAACGACTATTCCCAAGTACAAAATATACATCAACCCAACTGATGGATGATTATTTAGAATACCACCTTAGAGGAATTGTAACTCCTAAAGGACGAAATATTTTGAATGCGATCATCAACTCAAACCACGAATAAATGAAAACGTATTTAACTTCAATAATCCTCCTGTTGTCCGTAAGCCTGAGCATGGCCCAGGAACTTCCAAAAAGTTTCTCTCTGGATGAAGCCATAGCCTATGCCCTTCAAAACAATTATAGTGCAATCAATGCCGGACGGGATATTGTAGATGCCCAAAAGCAGAAATGGGAGGTAATTGCGACAGGTTTACCACAAATTGATGCCAACATCAGTTATCAAAACCAGTTGAAACAACCTGTTTCGCTAATTCCTGCTGAATTTTTCGGGGGTGAGCCTGGCACTTTCCAGCCGGTAGTATTTAGCCCGCCACAGTCGGCCAACGCTACAGCAACTGTAAAACAACAGATATTCGACGGCTCCTATATCGTTGGGGTACAGGCTACACGCGCTTTCCTGGATTACAGCCAGAACAACAAAGAAAAAACGGACCAGGAAGTCCGCAAAGGGGTAGTAGAGGCCTATGGCAACGTTTTACTGGCCTATGAAACCGTAGATATTGCTGAAAGAAATATAGAAACCCTTGGGAAGACCCTTTATGAAACCCAAAAATTATATGAAAACGGGCTCGGGGATGAAGAAAGTGTGGAGCAGTTGCAGATCACTCTGGCTTCCCTGGAAAGCGGACTCAAAAATGCCCAGCGGTTTGAAAAGATCACCCTGCAGATGCTTAATCTGATGATGGGACTGCCCATTGAGCACGATACCGAACTCACAGAAACCCTCGATGATCTGGCAAAGAAGCAAATCGATCCGGGCATTCTGGACACCGATTTCGATTTGGAAAACAATGTGGATTACAAACTTGTATTCAACCTCAACGAACAGCGTTATTATGAACTCAAACTGGCAAAAAGCCGTGCGCTTCCCACGTTAAACGCCTTTGTAAACTACAGTTATTTCGGATTTGGTGATAATTTCAACTTCCTGAAAAGCGAGCAGGAGTGGTTTGAAAGTTCTGTGCTGGGATTTGACCTAAATATTCCCATCTTCAGTTCCTTAAAACGCGATGCCAGTACAAACCGCGCCCGAATTGCTTTTGAAAAAGCAAAAACACAACTCACCGAAACCGAAGAAAAATTACGCCTTGCGCTCGACCGTGCAAAAAGCGACTACATATTCTCCATAGAGGAATATGACACCAAAAAGAAGAATCTGGACCTGGCAGAACGCATTGAGAATAAAAATCAAATCAAATATGCAGAAGGTCTTGCCAGCAGTTTTGAACTGAGGCAGGCTCAGACCCAATTGTACACAGCCCAGCAGGAATACCTGCAGGCTATGGTTGATGTAATCAACAGGAAAACAGATCTCGAAACAATTCTCAATAACTAAGCAAAATACGTAACCCTAGTGATGAAAAAGACGATTAGCTATATACTCGTGGGAATGGCCTTATTGCAGGCCTGCCAAAACGCTGGTAATAAATCCGTG
>CAJHYA010000038.1_pt1 | contig 11476 bp, 10 predicted proteins | sample 9198611 | NCBI WGS metagenome assembly CAJHYA01 (sample SAMEA7708353, study PRJEB35096) | sediment metagenome | biome: marine neritic benthic zone biome [ENVO:01000025]; feature: sediment [ENVO:00002007]; material: shallow marine sediment [ENVO:03000034] sea grass bed [ENVO_01000059] ... | reverse complement strand
GAGAAACCGTTTTTGAAGGGGTCTGGGGCTATGAAGATTCGGTAATCCCCGAGTTGGAACGAGCCATCCTCTCCCGACATAATATTAACCTTCTCGGCCTCAGGGGACAGGCAAAGACGCGCCTGGCGCGCCTTATGGTTAATCTGCTGGACGAATATATCCCTGTTGTTACAGGTTCTGAGATCAATGATGACCCTCTTCGTCCTATTTCGCGCTACAGCAAGGAACTGCTGGCCGAAAAAGGGGATAAGACACCGGTTTCCTGGTTGCATCGTGAAGATCGCTTTTATGAAAAACTGGCCACGCCAGATGTAACTGTGGCCGACCTGATCGGGGATGTCGACCCTATTAAGGCAGCAAACCTGAAGCTATCATATGCGGATGAACGCGTGATCCATTTTGGGATGATCCCACGCGCAAATCGCTGTATTTTCGTCATCAATGAATTGCCAGACCTGCAAGCCCGTATACAGGTATCCCTGTTTAATATATTGCAGGAAGGAGACATACAGATCCGGGGATTTAAGCTTCGTCTGCCTCTGGATGTGCAATTTGTTTTCACTGCGAATCCGGAAGACTATACGAATCGGGGAAGTATTGTAACCCCGCTAAAAGACCGAATCGGATCTCAGATCCTCACACATTACCCGGAAGAAATTCCAACCGCGAGAAGGATCACGGAGCAGGAGGCGCAATTGGACGAGCAACAAACAGCAAGTGTTTATGTTCCCGAGTTGGCAAAAGATCTGCTGGAGCAAATCAGTTTTGAAGCCAGAAAGAGTGAATATGTGGATATCAAAAGTGGGGTAAGTGCCCGTACCAGTATAACCGCCTATGAAAATCTGCTCAGTACGGCAGAACGCCGTCTGCTAAACACAGGAGAAGATAAGACTACTGTCAGATTGAGCGATTTCATGGGAGTGATCCCGGCAATCACCGGAAAGATAGAGCTGGTTTACGAAGGGGAGCAGGAAGGGGCAGATACCGTTGCCCAGCATTTGATTGAAGAAGCTATTAAGACCCTTTTCCCTGATTACTTCCCCGGGATCAAAAAATTGGAGCATAAGGATGCCGAGAGTCCCTATGACGATTTAATCAACTGGTTTTTCAACGGGGAGGGGTTTGAATTGATGGATGAAGCCAATGAAGAGGCGTATACGAGTCAGTTAAATGGAATACGGCCTTTAAAGGCCCTGTTAAAAGAATACCAGCCCGATATACCGGAACGGGATCAGTATTTTCTGATGGAGTTTCTGCTCTGGGGCCTCGTGGTTCATAAAAGGCTTAGTAAACACCGGTTTACACAAGGATATCAGTTCAAAGATCTTTACGGCAGCTACATAAGTAAATTGTAATAAAAAAGCCCTGGTTATCCCAGGGCTTTTACCGCCATAACACAAGGGATTCCGGTTTATTGCCAAGAATCTATGTTTTCGTTAATGTTGTCAAAATTATAAGGGCCTATTTCCCGCTTTCTGTGTGTAAAGGTCAGCAAGGTCAGGAATATTAGGAGAACTTGCAGGGATATAACCGCAATGCCCATGGTCTGGAACCGCTCAGGAAGCATATACGCTTCAAATTGGGACGCATTCATTAATATATAGGCCGTATCTGATGCCTTAAAAATGTAGACCAGAAAAATCGCGTATAAACCGTATTCCACGTTGCGCATTTGCGGATCCACGTATTCATCTTCCCTGATTTTAAACCATATCACATAGAGATAAAGAAAATGGACAAATGAAAGCAGTGGAAAAATGTAATTGTCTACTTTAAAAAAATAAAAACGGTCTGTGTAAAGCCCATAGAAGTTAAGCACGATCAGCACGGGCAAAACGATAAGGCTCAGTATCAGACAGGTTTTCCAGTTAAAAAGTCTCAGCAAATAGCTCATCAATTTAAATTCGGGGGATTTGGGACATTTTACTGCATATAGAACGGCAGGGCATTTTGCTTATTTCAAAAATTTCGATGAACCGTCCCTAATGTTGAGAAGGGTAGGAATTATGTGGTGAAAGGTACTAATCAAGGAGGATGAAAATGCATTTCATCGAATAGGGAATGACTTTATTCCCTTCGTTTCAACGGATAGCTTTTAAAATGCGTAAGACTTCGCCATACCCATTCCAGGGGTCCGTAATAAAAATGCTTCAACCACCATCGACTGATTAGCATTTGTAATGCGATTACGAGAATTGCGATCAAAAAGGTGTAGCGATTTGGAATACTGGCCAGATAGCCCAATCCCCATCCAAAGAATATAAAGGTTCCCAGGACACTTTGCAGTACATAGTTAGTAAGTGCAGTACGCCCGTAAGGCGCGAATTTTTGTAGCAGGCGTTGTCCTTTAACCTTGGTATAGAGATATACAAATAAGGCCAATAGCATAAAGGTCATGGAGAGATTGATCAAATCAAGACCGGTGAGACCTAACATGGCCAGCCAATTGTCAAATTTTACTTCGGGACCCAATTTTGAAAAAGAAAGAAAGGTAATCACCAGCCCTGCGGCAAAAAGACCAAGGGAACCGTATAGGATATCCCGCATGAAAGGCCAGTTTTCCTTATAATTTGCAAAGAATTTGATTCGCCCCGCATAAAGTCCCAGCAGGAAGAAAGCAAAGGTCAGGTATCCACGAGAGAATATCCCCATTTGAAAATCCATTTTCATGAGTTGTCCACTTATGGCATTGGAATGCATTACTTCCGTTAGCGACCCTGTTTTCAAAAGTTCAAAATAGGTTACTATTTCAGGACTGTTGGGATCAAACCCGCCGGACATAAACAGATTATCTCCTCCGTTGATCATAAAAACGACATATCTGCCCAATCCCAGAAAAAGTATGGCCGCAGCGGCCAGCACCCATGGATTACGAACTTTATAAAAGGGCACCAGGAATACCCCCAGCAGCGCATAAATAGTCAGGATGTCCCCGCGATAGAACATATGGTGCAGGTAACCAATTAAAAACAAAAGTGCCAGTCGCCACAGAAAACGCCAGCGAAAATCCTGTCCCTTTTGATGAGCACTGTCCATTTGTATAAAAAAACTCAGGCCAAACAGGAAAGAGAATAATGCAAAGAATTTACCCCTCAGAATAATCATAATAAAACCGTCCACCACATAATCCAGAATCCCTGTATGGGTGGCTTCCAGGGCACCCTCCGGGGTAGGAGCCGCAATGTAATTTTCGACCATATGCACGATGACGATCCCGGCAAGAGAAAATCCTCTGAGGGCATCTATGATCTCAATACGTTTCTTGCCGGGTGAAGTTATGCTCATGGTTATATTTTACGGTATAGAAATAAGTAGAACCGATTTGCAAATTGTTACACCTGAAAACGATTAATAGGGATAAAAAAGCCCGCAGGGAACTACGGGCGATTATTTTTTCAGGACAGCCAATGCTTTCTGTCGGCAATTTTGGCAATAAGTACCAGAAGGATTCCGATAATAACCACAATGAGGGGAATTACCAACCCCATTAAGGACCCAAAGACCGCTAAGGCATCTGTTGCAAACAGGTTATACCCGGTCTGTGCCACAATGCCCAACAAAGAGATGAGTAATAGGGGACGGGCCCATCTTTTTCGTATCAACAGGGCTATACAGCCCAATAGTCCACCCCAAACGGCTATAGCAAATGCAGCAGTAACCCATGCCGGCCGACCTTCAATCAGGGTGAGTTGCTCTACTGTGTATTCAGCTTTCATTTCTTCTGTGATAAATGCCTGTGCCAGGTAGTTAAGTACGCCCATAAGATTCCAAATGAGGGCCAGAACGGATACTACCCAGAACCAGGTTGGCGGTTTTGTTTTGTTTATCATTTCAATTTAGTTTAGGGTTATTTTGAGGAAGTAATGTACAAAAATGTCGGAGATTTATTTAACAAATCCTATTTTCAGGACGGCAAGTGTTGATAATAAAATAATCAATAGTAGTTGTATATAGCTCAAGAGTACATGGAAAGACAATACTATCTGATTCGCATCCAATATCTTGGATTAAGATTCAGCGGCTGGCAACGTCAGCCCGGACAGAAAACCATAGAGGGCATGTTGTTGAAAACATTAAAATTCGTACTCCCGGAGCGACGATATAAGATTCTGGGAAGTAGTCGTACTGATGCAAAGGTCTCTTCCCTTGACGGTGCCTTCGAATTGTTTCTGGAAGGCATTCCCATTTCGGATCTGGGTGCATTCAAACATACATTCAATCTGAATCTGCCTCAGGATATTCGGATAACCGAAATTATTCCGGTGGATCGGGAATTCAACATAATCCAGGACAGCACCTATAAGGAATACCATTATCTTTTTGCCTTTGGTGAAAAGCTACATCCCTTTTGTGCGGCTTTTATGGCCGGGTTTCCGTGGAAACTGGATATTGATCAAATGCAAGAGGCGGCGTCCTTATTTAAAGGAACACATGATTTTGGAGCGTATACCCCAAAGTCTGAAAAGTCAAAGGAGCTCAGAAGAACCCTGAACCTCTGTGTGCTTTCTGAAAATACCGAGATCAGTGCAAGTTTCTTTCCCGAAAAAAGCTATGTACTGAAAATGGGCGGCCCAGGTTTTCTCAGATATCAGGTGCGTATGATCATGGGGGCACTGGTGAGCTTAGGGAAGGGGGAGATTAGCCTGCATCAGATCAGCCAATCCCTTACTGACCCGGCCAGCCTGGAATTGTTGTATATCGCTCCAGGTTCGGGTTTGCATTTGCATCAAATGGATTTTAAAGGGTAAATTGAAATTTTTGTACATTGAAGCAAAGGTATGTCGATGCCCTTATGGCTTAATATAATAATTGTTGTTGCTGCAGTTTATCTGGGGATAAGCATATTGGTGTATTTCCTTCAGGATTACGTCTTATTTAAACCTGAAAAGCTCCCTGCCGATTTTCAGTTCGCATACGAGAACCAGGAAACCGAGGAATACAACATTGAAACCCGGGATGGTGCTGTGATCAATGGATTGCGGTTTAAATCGAAAGAACCAAAAGGGGTTGTATTTTACCTGAAGGGTAACTCAAAAAGCATTAAGGGATGGGGAAAGTTCGCCGTAGATTTTACAAGGCTGGGCTATGATGTGTTAATGGTGGATTACCGGGGTTTCGGAAAGAGCACAGGGCGCAGGAGTCAAAAGGCGATCAAAAGGGATATGCAGGTGATCTACAACAAAATCAAAGAACAGGTTGCCGAAAAGTATATTATCCTGTACGGGCGTTCCCTGGGTTCTGGCTTTGCGGCCAAACTGGCCTCTATGAACGATCCGCGTATGCTGATCCTGGATGCCCCGTATTACAGCCTTAGTAAGGTGGGAAAGCGCTATATGCCATTTATGCCACTGTCTCTGTTATTAAAATTCCCCATGCCTACCTACAAGTGGCTCAGATATGTAAACTGCCCCATTCATATCATACATGGTACGGACGACAAGCTGATTCCATACAAGACCAGCGTAAAATTATCCAGGATCAAACCTAAACTCACCAAATTGTACACAGTGATAGGTGGAGGCCACAAGGATCTGCATACCTTTGAATCCTACCACGGTATGTTGAAAGATATTATATCTTCGAGGCCTAAGGAGGTAGATCTGAAAGGTTCCAGTCTTGAATATGCGCAATCAGGAAAAAGGGCCAATGCGAAGACTTAAAAGGATCTTGGGTTTAGGCCTCGGGGCCTATTTAATTGCTATTGTAATGCTATATTTCCTTCAGGAAAAGTTGATTTTTTTGCCCACCCGGCTTCCGCAAAACTATGCGTATTCCTTTTCCGAACACTTTGAAGAGGTATTCTTATCTGCAGCCGATGGTGCGCGCCTAAATGCTTTGTGGTTTAAAAGGGAGGACCCTAACGGGCTTATCCTTTATTTTCACGGAAATGCCGGCAACCTATCTCGCTGGGGAGAAATTGTACAGCCCTTTGTCAAAATGGGCTTTGATGTACTGGTGATGGATTATCGCACCTATGGGAAAAGTACTGGAAACCTAAGTGAAAAAAACTTGTATTCAGACGCCCAGCTTTTTTATGACTATGCGCAAAAGCATTATCAGGAAAAGCAGATTGTGCTGTATGGACGTTCCCTGGGAACCGGAATGGCAACCCGACTCGCAGCAGACAATGGTCCCGGCTTATTGTTGCTAGAAACCCCGTATTACAGCCTGTTGGATATAGGGGTCAAACGATTTCCCTGGCTGCCCGTAAGATGGTTTATGAAGTACCCCTTTCGGACCCATGAATATGTACAGCAACTGCGTTGTCCCGTAAGCATTTTTCATGGAACGGAGGATCGGATTATCCCTTTTGATTCTGGGAGGAAACTCTTTGATAGTATTCCGAGAGCAGATAAAACCTTTTACTCGATTCAGGGGGGCAGGCACAATAATCTGTCTTCCTTTCCCGCCTATCAGCGGGCCGTAAATGAAGTACTAAATATCTCCTATGAAAACAGATCTGACGACAGGTAGCGATCGCCCCGGTCGCAAACAATAGACACGATTACTCCTTCATCTAAGCTTTTGGCCAGCTTTATGGCTGCTGTTGCAGCCCCACCACTACTCATACCAGAGAAAATACCTTCCTCACGGGCCAGGAGCCTGGCCGTTTGGGCAGCTTCGGCCTCACTTACCTCCATAATTTGATCTACTTTACGAGCATCGAATATGCGGGGCAGGTATGCTGGCGGCCATTTTCGTATCCCGGGTATACTGGAATTGTCCGTAGGTTGTACGCCCACAATCTGCACTTCGGGGTTTTGTTCCTTGAGATAGGTTGATGTCCCCATAATGGTGCCGGTGGTACCCATAGCGGATACGAAATGTGTAACCTTGCCCTGGGTATCCTTCCAGATTTCCGGGCCGGTGGTTTTGTAGTGTGCTTTCCAGTTATCGGGATTGCCAAATTGATTCAGCATATGGTAACCCTGTTCCTTCACCTTATTTTCGGCATAATCGCGTGCGCCTTCTATTCCTGCATCGGCAGGGGTGAGGATTACCTTCGCTCCGTAAGCCCTCATGGTTTGCACCCGTTCCCGTGTGGCATTCTCTGGCATGATCAATTCGATATTCAATCCGTAGATACCAGCTATCATAGCCAGCGCGATACCCGTGTTGCCGCTGGTAGCCTCAATAAGTGGGGTCTCCCGGCTTATTTCTCCCCGTTCCAATCCGCTTTTGATCATGTTAAACGCAGCCCGGTCCTTTACACTCCCGCCAGGGTTATGCCCTTCCATTTTAAAATAAAGGCTGACTTGCTTATTAGGATTCAGGGAGCGGGATTTTACAAGGGGGGTGTTGCCAATAAGATCGAGGATACTATGAGACATCAGCCTGTGTTTTTATTTTGATTTCCGGGGAGTGGAAAACGGTAGAATTTGCAGGAACAGACTCAGTTATCCAGGCATTACCTCCAATTACACTATTGGCTCCGATTACGGTATCTCCGCCAAGGATGGTTGCATTCGCATAGATGGTCACATTGTCTTCTATGGTGGGGTGTCTTTTGGTGTTTTTTAAGTGTTTGGCAACGTATAATGCCCCCAGGGTAACCCCCTGGTAGATCCGCACCTGATTTTTGATCACCGCAGTTTCCCCGATAACGACTCCCGTGGCATGGTCAATAAAGAAGGAATCTCCAATCTGGGCCCCCGGGTTGATGTCAACCCCAGTATGCCGGTGGGCATATTCCGTCATAAGCCTCGGAACAAGGGGGAATCCTTTTTTATAGAGCTCGTGCGCCAGGCGATAGATAGCGATGGCATAAAAGCCGGGATAGGCCATATACACCTCTTCTATAGACTGTGTAGCCGGGTCACAGTCGGCAATAGCTTCCGCATCCAGGTTGAGTTTTTCAAGTACATTTGGAAGCTGTTCCAGGTAGTTTTCCCATATCTTGCTGCAAGGCTTCTCAATATTCCAACAGGCCAGATTAACCAGTTCATCAAATTGTATGGCCAGTTGATCTATATTCTCAGTAACCGGAGTTTCTATATCAAAAAGGGTAAGAAACAGCAGGTCTGTGAACGCTTCTACTTGCCGCTTTAGACGAAAGCGCAAATTGGGCTGCTTTTTATTCGCTTTTATTTTTGCTATGATCTTTTCCTTACTCATAATCCGCTTTATACCTTGTTCAAAATTACATATTATAAAAAGGGACAGGAGCCCAAAATGGTTAACTTTAGCTTAAATTTTGGTCGTATGGCAACTCCAGTAATTACAAAAGAGGTCCTCGGCTTCCTAAAGGCCCTGAAAAAGAATAACAACCGGGAATGGTTTTCTGCCCATAAGACGGAGTTCCAGAAGGCTCAGGCAACAGCCAAAACTTTTTATCAGGGAATGCAGGATGCCCTGAACACCCATGACGAGATAGACAAGCATAAACTTTTCCGAATCTATCGGGATGTGCGTTTTTCACCAGATAAAACCCCGTATAAACCGCATTTTGCCGGCTCTTATTCTCGCGCTGGTGCGGCGAGGCGTGGCGGATATTATATCAGGGTGCGACCCGGGGAATCCTTTATTGCCGCAGGCTTTTGGGAACCTAATAAGGACGATTTGTTTCGGATCCGCAAGGAACTGGAGATGGATGCCGGTGGATTTCGTAAAGTAATTGGCAAGAAGGAATTCAAAAAGGTCTGGGGAGAGCTGATGGGGGATGAAGTAAAGACTGCACCCAAGGGATTCGACCGCAACCATCCCAACATCGATTTAATCCGTAAGAAGGGCTTTATTTTTGTACGGAATTTTACAGATGCAGAGGTAATTCATCCTGATTTCCTGAAAACGGTAAACCAATCCTTTAAAGCCATCCGGCCATATTTTGACCTGATGAGCGAGATCCTGACCACCAACCTGAATGGGGAGTCCCTGCTAGACTAGGGCAGGGGTGGTAAAAATCTGAATTTGGTCTTTGAGCCTTTCAATCACCATATTCATCATCCGTTTGTTAAGGGCTGATGAATTGGTAATGTAGTGTTCGTATTCCTCCAGGGTAAATTGCCCGATGACCATCCCTTTGAGCGAATTGCGGAATTTGATGTCTTTCTGAATGGCATTCTCCACAAAATTCAAGCGGTTTTCCATGGACAATTCGTAAAAACCGTTTTTGTGTTTGCGGATGTAATTGCGAAAAGCAGCTACCAGCAAGTCGTTTTGGAATTTAATAATGGGTCTAAGGGTTGCATTCTGAAAGCGCTCTTCCGAGCTCATCTCCGGGCTAACTCTGGCTTGAGCGATTAGAGGCCGCATACCAAGCAGATCTTCGGATCTAGGGTTCATCACAAGAAGTTTTAATAAAGTTAGCACTTTGCCTGAGGGGCTTTATTCAGGTAGAATGGAAGTTGTCAACGGGTTATGAACAGGGTTTCCGCGTACCTAATGAATAGCTATTCAGACTATTGCACTTCTGTTTTCACCTTTTCCAGCCATGATGCCAATTCATCAAACCGCTCGTATGCATCTTTTCCTGGAACCTGATCCGCCTCATTCATCATGGAATACAGGTAGCGCCACTGTGCTGCCAGCATCGGCTGCTGGTAAATGCCTTCACTGGTTTTTATTTGGGACAAGGCCTTTTTCAAAATTGATTTTTTCGCTTCGGATGCAGCCCCATTCTTTTCCAGGGCTTTTAGCTGTTGCTCCAGCTTTTCCTGTAATTGGAGGGTTTCGCTATACTTGTCCCGAATCTTGATTTGAAAATCGACCTGGGAAGCTATATCCTCCGGGCTTACTCCAGATTCCAGTACCCTGGGATCCGGAACGATTTCAAATTCAGTAACAACATAGGTATCTGCCACCGAAAAAGACACTTTATACTTTCCCGGTTTAACTAAGGGGCCATTGCGGTACCGTCGATTTTTTTGCTTATTCCAGGGTCCTGGCATGGTCATGTCCCAGCTAAACCTATTCCAACCCTTGTTATTGGTTAGTTTTGAGCTGTATAATTTGGAGGTAAATTCTGTAGCCATATCCCTAACAGCCTTAGGTAACTCTTCAGCTTCTGAAATTGAAGTGCTGTCATTTTGAAAGGCAATTATTCCCCCGTTTACATCGCTTATTTCGATAATAAACTTCATGTCTTCTTTGGGTAAATAGTAATCCATAATCACTCCAGGTTCCGGGTAATTAGGGATATTACTGTTCCATGCTCCTGTAGGAGTCCGATATCGGATAGATTTGGGCCTGGAAGTAATCATAGGCGCATTTTTATCCAACAAACCGTTTCTAAGTGCCTGTATGTTATCCATTATCCAAAAGGATCTTCCCATGGTGGACAGTGCCAGGTCGTCCCGGTGGATCTTCAGGTCTGTTATGGGGGTAATCGGCAGGTTTTGCTGGAAGGATTGCCAGTTTTTTCCATCGTCAAAGGACACAAACATGCCGTATTCGGTACCAGCAAAAAGCAGGCCCTCCCGTACCGGATCTTCACGTACCACCCTGGTGGGGTAATTGGCAGGAATACCATTCGTGCCTGTAGATAAAAGGGTCCAACTCTTGCCGTAATTTTCGGTTTTATAGATATAGGGTTGGCGATCACCAAGTTGGTAACGCAATACGCTGATATATGCTTTTGCCGGATCATGAGGTGACGGTTCTACCGCGTCTACCCGGCCTCCGGGGGGCAGTTTCTTTGGAGTGACTGCTGTCCAGCTTTTCCCGCCGTCACGGGTCACATGTACCGGGCCGTCATTGGAACCCACCCAAATTACGCCTTGCTGCACAGGGGACTCCCGAATGGCATAGATGGTGCTGTAAAATTCCTCCCCGGTGATATCGCGGGTTATCGGACTACCAGATATCACCTGCTTGTCCGCTTCAAAAGCGGTTAAATCAGGTGAGATGATCTTCCAGGTCTTTCCTGCATCTGTGGTCATATGCACATACTGAGAAGTATGGTAAATCACTTTGGGGTCGTGTGGGGATACATGAATAGGCGATACCCGTTGAAAGCGGAATTTCAGGTCCTTGGGATTATGCCCGTACATATTGCCTGCACCCACATAATAGGATTGTTCCGTACCTGTACGTTTATTGTATACGGTGAAGCGCCCCTTGCAGTTGGAGTAGACAATGTCCGGGTTGGTCGGGTGGGGGACAGCCGGACCCGTTTCGCAGCCCCCGGTATTCTGGATATACCCGATTCCCGAAGCCTGCACTCCGTAGGGTGGTAAACTCGGAACTGCAATGGTGGAATAATTGTCCTGTTGACCGCCGTACAACCAGTAGGGATATTGATTATCTACCTCCACCTGGTAGATCTCTGCAGTAGGCTGATTGAACTGGGTAGACCAGGTCTTCCCGCCGTTATGGGTTACATTGGCCCCACCGTCATTGCTTTGGATAAACAGTTCTGTATTATCCGGATTGATCCACATATCGTGGTTATCCCCGTGGGGAGGGCGCAGGCGCGACCAGTTTTTGCCTCCATCGGTAGATTTATAGTAACCTGTGGCCATGGCATAGAGGATATCCG
>CAJHYA010000073.1_pt1 | contig 11481 bp, 10 predicted proteins | sample 9198611 | NCBI WGS metagenome assembly CAJHYA01 (sample SAMEA7708353, study PRJEB35096) | sediment metagenome | biome: marine neritic benthic zone biome [ENVO:01000025]; feature: sediment [ENVO:00002007]; material: shallow marine sediment [ENVO:03000034] sea grass bed [ENVO_01000059] ... | reverse complement strand
TATCCGACCAGCAAAAGGAGTATTTCAAAGAGAAATACCTGAGCTTCATTAATCCGGAATACATCAAATTTGTGGTGGACAAGGAAGATAAATTGATTGCCTTTGCCATTGTAATGCCTTCCTTTTCTGAAGCGCTTCAAAAAGCAAAAGGGAAGTTATTTCCCTTTGGGTTCCTGCATCTGTTACGGGCCAGGAAACGAAGCCGTGATGTAATTTTTTACCTGATTGGAATCCACCCGGATTATCAGCAGAAAGGGGTGACGGCAATCATATTTAATGAATTCTACGAAACGTTCACGAAAAATAATGTAGTATACTGCTACCGGACACCTGAATTGGAAGACAATCTCGCCATCCGCCAGCTCTGGAAACATTTTGAACCAGTAATCTACAAAAAGAGACGTACCTACCGGAAAGATCTATGATCGACGAGCTTATTCGCCCATAGCCGCAGCTACTGCAGCAGAAAGGCGTTTGTAAGTTCCGTTTTGCAGCCTGTCCCGAATAGCTGAGAATGCATCCAATGTTTCTGCGATATCTTCAAGGGTATGTGTAGCCGTAGGAATCATTCTTAACAGGATGAGTCCCTTGGGGATCACAGGGTATACCACTATGGAACAGAAAATACCAAAGTTTTCGCGCAGGTCTTTTACCAGAGCCATAGCCTCCGGGATACTGCCATTGAGATAAACCGGGGTAACGCAACTCGAAGTATTCCCTATATCGAAACCTCTTTCTTTCAGCCCGTTTTGAAGGGCATTAACGTTTTCCCATAACTTGGCCCTGAGTTCGGGCTTGGTTTTGAGCATATCCAACCTTTTCAAGGCTCCCTTGACATAGACCATAGGAAGTGATTTGGCAAACATTTGCGACCTGAGGTTGTATTTCAGGTAATCTATAATCTCCTTATCGGCAGCAAGAAAGGCCCCGATCCCTGCCATAGATTTGGCAAAGGTCGCGAAATAGACATCAATATCGTCCTGAACTCCCTGCTCTTGTCCTGCGCCAGCTCCGGTCTTTCCGAGAGTACCAAAACCATGGGCGTCGTCAACTAATAGCCGGAAATTGAATTCTTTTTTCAGTGCTGCGATTTCTTTCAGTTTCCCCTGCTCACCCCGCATCCCAAATACACCTTCAGAGATCACGAGGATACCTCCTCCGGTATGTTCGGCCATTTTGGTCGCCCGCTCCAGGTTTTTTCTTAGACTATCGATGTCATTATGCTTGAAAGTAAATCGCTTGCCCATATGCAGGCGTACCCCATCAATGATACAAGCATGGGAATCCACATCGTAAACGATGATATCGTCCTTGGAAACAAGGGCGTCAATAGCCGACATAATCCCCTGATAGCCAAAATTCAAAAGATAGGCTGCTTCTTTGTTCACAAAATCAGCCAATTGCTGTTCCAGTATTTCATGAAAATCGGTATGCCCGCTCATCATACGAGCCCCCATCGGATAGGCAGCGCCATATTCCATGGCAGCTTCCCCGTCCACTTTCTTTATTTCCGGAAGATTGGCCAGGCCCAGGTAATCGTTAATACTCCAGGTTATTACATCTTTGCCCCGAAATTTCATTCGGTTGCTTATGGGTCCCTCCAGTTTGGGAAAAACGAAATAACCTTCAGCCTGTGAGGCCCAACGCCCTAAGGGTCCTTTGTTCTCAATGATTCTTTCAAATAAATCTCTCATTCAGCCTAGTTTGGTGGAGGCAAAAATATGGATTTTTAAAGAGGTTTCATAATAATATTTTACCTCAAAAACCGTAATAAATCAGCTGTGATGTTGTATATAAAAAGGAAATATTCTAGTGAGAATCAGCGTATTATCTCTACCTGATCCGGTTGACTGACTTTTTTATCGTCCAAAAAGCCCTGATCTTTCATCCACTGATCACTGTAGATCTTGCTCATATAGCGAGAACCGTGGTCCGGGAAGATAAGTACAATATTGCTATCCTTAGTGAAGGTACCCGATTTGTCCAGTTGTTTAACAGCCTGCATGACGGCACCGCTGGTATATCCAACAAAGATTCCCTCTTTTTGGGAAATCTCCCGGGCTGTATGTGCGCTATCCTCATCGGTCACTTTGATAAATGAATCAATGATTTCAAAATCTGTAGCTTTTGGGATCAGGTTTTTTCCAAGCCCTTCAATCCTGTACGGATAGATCTCATTCTGATCAAATTTCCCGGTCTGGTGGTATTTCTGCAGAACCGATCCGTATGCATCTACACCAATTATTTGTATTTCAGGATTTTGCTCCTTCAAGTATCGGGCTGTACCAGAGATTGTCCCTCCTGTACCACTACAGGCAACCAAATGCGTGATCATGCCATTGGTTTGGTCCCAGATCTCAGGTCCCGTTGTGCGATAATGGGCTTCAATATTGAGATCATTAAAATACTGGTTGATATAGATAGATCCCTCTATCTCACGATGTAATTGCTTGGCTACCTCGTAATATGACCTTGGATCATCGGCACTTACGTGAGCGGGACATACGTAAACCTTAGCCCCCATAGAGCGCAGCATGTCTATCTTATCCTTTGAAGATTTTGAGCTAACGGCCAGAATACAATCGTACCCTTTGATCATACTTACCATGGCCAGGCTGAATCCTGTATTTCCAGAGGTGGTTTCAATGATGGTACTCCCCTCTTTCAGAATACCCCTCCGTTCAGCTTCTTCCACAATATGAACAGCAATCCTATCTTTAGCTGAATGGCCGGGGTTGAATCCCTCGACTTTGGCGAAGTAGTTTCCGGTAAGCGTGGAAACCATTTTATTTAATCGGACTAGCGGCGTATTACCTACAAGCTGTAAGATGTTATCGTACGCCTGAATCTTTTTTTCCATAAATACTGGTTAGCCACCCCGGTTCCTAAGAATTCAGGATGTGGGGACAAAATTACTATTTTTTTTGATTTAGGGAATTTTTCCTTCCAGATCCAGTAAAAAAGCGAAGTCTTTTGCTGTTTCTTTTAAAGCCTCAAAGCGGCCGGAAGCACCCCCGTGACCTGCATCCATATTGGTGTCCAGAAAGAGCTTGTTCTTGTCCGTTTTTAAGTCCCGGATTTTAGCCACCCATTTGGCAGGTTCCCAATATTGTACCTGTGAATCGTGCAGACCTGTAGTAACCAGCATGTGCGGATACGCCTGCTTTTTTACATTATCATAGGGTGAGTACGATTTCATATAGGCGTAAAACTCAGGCACATTGGGGTTGCCCCATTCGTCATACTCCCCGGTGGTTAATGGTATGGATTCATCCAGCATGGTAGTGACCACATCTACAAAGGGTACGGCGGCAATGATTGCGTGATATAACTCAGGAGCCATGTTTAAAACTGCCCCCATCAACAGACCGCCTGCAGATCCGCCATAGGCATAAAGATGTTTTGGGGAAGTATATCCGGTATTGATAAGATGCTGAGAACAATCGATAAAATCAGTAAAGGTGTTTTTCTTGTTCAGCAGCCTGCCGTCATCATACCAGGGCCTTCCCAGATACTCCCCACCTCTTACATGGGCAATGGCATATATAAAGCCCCTGTCCAGTAAACTAAGTCGAATAGTGGAAAAATGCGGATCAGATGTACTTCCATAGGAGCCATAGCCATACTGAAATAAAGGACTGTTGCCATCCAATGGGGTATCCTTATGATAAACCAGAGAGATCGGAATTTTCGAACCATCCCGGGCCTTTGCCCATATCCTTTCCGAGAGATAGTTGTTCTTATCAAAATCCCCTCCCAGAACCTCCTGTTCCTTTAACACTTCCTGGGTCCTTGAATACATATCAAAATCAATTACCGCATAGGGAGCGGATAAGGAATTAAATACATAGCGGAATTTCCGGGAATTAAAATCAGGGTTCACATAGGGATAGGCGATGTAAGTTTCGCTTTCGAAGGGAATCTCATAGGATTCCCGTGTTTCCCACCTAATGAGCTTTAAACGGTTGAGGCCATTCTCCCTTTCCGACAGCACATAAAAATCTCTGAAAATTTCAATATCCTCCAACAATACTTCCTCCCGATGTGAAACAAACTCCTCCCAAAATTTGGAAGCCGTACGCTCCACCCTGGTTTTCATAAGTTTGAAATTCGTGGCGCCATCCTTATTGGTCATTATATAAAAGTGTTCCCCGTAATGGTAAATGGCATACTCCAATCCCCTTTCCCGGGGAGAAAATACCTGAAATGCTGCATCGGGTTCATCTGCATGGATAAGGCGGTATTCCGTAGTAAGTGTACTGGTAGAACCTATGATGATGTATTTCTTGGATTTGGACTTGTATACGTAGGCATTAAAAGAATCATCCGTCTCGTGATACACCAACTCATCCTGTTCGGCCGGGGTACCCAGAACATGCTTATAAACTTTCTCTGCACGCAGGGTAACAGGATCCTTCCAGACATAAAACATGGTTTTGTTGTCGGCAGCCCATACTGAACTTCCCGTTGTGTTTTCAATCCTGTCCGGGTAAACTTCCCCGGTTAGCAGATTCTTGATCTGAATCTGATATTGTCGCCGTGAGACGGTATCCGTTCCAAATGCCGCAAGCTTGTTATCCGGACTGACCGATATACCCCGCAAATTAAAGTACTCATGTCCTTCTGCATGAAGGTTACAATCAAACAGAATTTCTTCATCAGCGGCCTGGGTTCCCTTTTTGCGCGTATAAATGGGGTATTCCTTCCCGGTCTCATATCGTGTGGCATACCAGTAGCCGTTTTGTTTATATGGCACCGACATATCATCCTCTTTGATGCGGGACTTCATTTCCGCAAACAGTTTTTTCTGAAAATCCCTGGTATGCGCCGTAGCAGCCTTGTAATACGCGTTTTCCTGTTTCAGGTAAGCAATTACTTCAGGGTTGTCCCGGTCATTTAACCAGTAATACGGATCTATACGGGTATCCCCGTGAATAGTGAGCTCTTTTGGGATTTTCCTGGCTCTTGGAATAGATCCCACCATGGTTTTTCCTGCTGAATTTGACATGAAGCGGCAAAAATAGCATTAAAATTCTTAGTTTTTGATATGCAGAGTACATCCCGTATGTACAGAATAAACACACAAATCACTAAATTTGAGAATAAACAATAAAAATAAAGCACATGTTTGGAGACCTAATGGGAATGATGGGCAAATTCAAGGAGACCCAGGAAAAGGTAAAACAAACCAAAGAAAGGCTTAATACCGTGAGTCTAAGGGAAGAATCCTCAGATGGGATGCTGGGGGTAACCCTTACTGCCAATCGTACGATTAAAGCCATTGACATTGACGATAGCCTTTTGGAGGACAAAGAGCAGTTGGAGGATTACCTTATTCTTACCCTGAATAAGGCTATTGAAAAGGCCAGTAAGGTTCAGGAACAGGAACTGGCTGCAGTGGCTAAGGAAGGGATGCCCAATATCCCGGGCATGGATGCTTTCCTTAAATAACAAAAGCTAAAAACGAGTAAGATTGATCAGGGAACATGTACGAGATTCGCAAGGAAAAAGAAAATAAATACCGGTTCTTACTAAAAACCAGACAAGGCAGAACCCTTCTTAATAGTATAGACTTTCCAAGTGAGGAGGAAGCCAGGGCTTCCCTCCGGGAGCTGGCGCCAGCAACCGAACGGCACCTAAGGGTGGAACGCAAGACAGACTACAACGGCAAGTTTCTCTTTAATCTCCGAAATAAAAAAGGTAAAGTAGTAGGTAAAAGCGGGCTGTTTTCCTCTGAAGCAGGTATGGAAAACGGGATCAAACATCTACTCAAACGCATGCAGGACCTCCCACCTAACGAGGTCTTATAACGACTTCAGTTTATTTAACAATAAAACGTGCATGTCGTCCGTATAGTCGAGGTGTGTGACTATTCTCAATTTACCCTGACCCATTCCGATGATATGAATGTTGTTCTCTTTAAGCTTGTCTATAAACGCATCAGCCGTAAGCTCGCTTTCCAGAACTTCAAAGATGATAATGTTGGTTTCTATGGGCTCAACACTTTTTATAAATGACAATTGGGAAAGGGTCTCCCCTATTGCCTGAGCCTTGACGTGATCTTCAGCCAGACGCCCGATGTTATTCTCCAGAGCATACAGCCCTGCTGCAGCTAAATAGCCCGCCTGCCTCATACCTCCACCCAGCACTTTGCGCACGCGAAGCGCCTTATGGATGTGTTCTGCACTACCAACCAGCAAAGAACCAACCGGACATCCCAGGCCTTTGCTCAGGCAAACACTTATGGTATCGAACAGTTTTCCGTATTGCTCGGCAGATTCTCCCTTGGCCACCATCGCATTCCAAAGCCTGGCACCGTCCAGGTGGTAAGCTAAACCGTGATTATCACAAACCGCTTTAATACGTTCCAATTCATTAAAATCCCAACAGGCTCCTCCACCTTTGTTGGTGGTATTCTCAATGCATACCAGGGAAGTCAGGGGGCTGTGGTAAAAATCAGGAGGATTAATGGCTGATTCCACCTGGGAAGCGGTCATCATTCCTCTGTGGCCCTGAACCAGTTTACAGGAAACGCCACTGTTAAAGCTTACCCCGCCACCTTCATAGTTGTATACATGGGCATACTGGTCACATATCAATTGATTCCCTGCTTCAGTATGCAGTTTAATGGCTGTTTGATTGGCCATGGTCCCGCTTGGAAAAAAAAGCGCCGCTTCCCGACCAAACATTTCCGCCACTTTTGCTTCCAAGGCGTTAACGGTAGGATCAGCTTTGAAAACATCGTCCCCCACACGAGCGTCCATAATGGCCTGGAGCATGCCCTTTCCAGGTTTTGTAACCGTATCACTGATAAGATTAATCTCCATAAATCGCTGTCTATGTGTTAGTAAGGTGTAAAACAGTCCATACCTATTGGGGATCCATCCGGAATCTTAGGTACGGGAATCACTTCAAATTCGTCAGGTTCATCAAAGAAACGGTCGATTCGCCTTACCATTTCCATGGCATTAACCCCTTTTTTGGAAGTCAGGAGAGCCGCCCTTAGATCCTTAAGTTTCAAATGGGCTATGGCATTTACCTGAGGATGTACAGCATCGTGTACCGCCAGGTTCATCAGATGGAAAAGCACCCGGTAATTGATATTGTGCTGAACATTTTCCAGATAGGAATCACGTGATGATTTAAATACGGTAGCCTCCACAACTTCATCCAGCATTTCTCTTAATCCCAATTGGCTTGCATCCAGACTTTTTTGTTGAATGAGTCGTGACGCCCGTTCGGGATGCAGCAAAAAGCCCAGGGTCATGTCAGCAGCAGTTTCCGCAGCAGATAAGGCATCAAAACTAACTCCGGTTTTTCCTTTGAATGATTCACGACTCCGGTTGTAACCTATGGCCCTTGGCGGAAATAGCGGTAATTTCTCCCTGGGAATTGCTATTTCACCAGCATCCAGTGTTTTTAACAAGCCTGCCAGCGCCTTTATCTGATCCCCCTTAGCCACAGTTTTCCATATCCCCTGTCGGTCGCCCCGTACAGCATAATTGTAGTCCAATCCACCTACGACCTTGGCAGTGGCTTCAGTCTGATAGCGGTGAAAGAAATAAAGGGGCACAAAAACATCTTCCAGCACAGTAAAGGGCTGATAGGACCGGATATTTTCCGCTGAAAAACTATTGATTGCCAATTTCCTGATCCCGAGCACTTCTTCCAACTCATCAGCCGCAGAACTACCGTTGTCCCAAAGGTGCCCCAAGGCATGGGCACTGCCCGCAGGGCGGGCATCCTGGTCTGAAATATAGCGCAGTCCCTTTTGCCTTGCATCCTCCAAAATTGCGTTTAATGCTTCCTGCTCTTTCGTGCCTTCGGGAAAATGGGAATAGGAATAAGCAACAGATACTTTATCCCACGCTCCTATCCCGGTGTCGTAGGCTTTTGAAAAATCCAGGTTACCATTCTGAATATCAATGTCAGGATGAGGATAATCCATTACCGAGGCGCGACCATTAGTGCTGGCTGCGAAATTATGGGCAAAACCAAGGGTGTGGCCAATCTCATGAGCGGATAACTGACGGATACGCGCCAGAGCCAGATCCAGCATGGGCTGGTAATTATCATCACTAGCCCCGTAAGGCTGGTTCATCAGGGCCTGGGCGATCATAAAATCCTGGCGGATCCTAAGGCTGCCCAGACTTACATGGCCCTTGATTATTTCACCCGTCCTGGGATCCGTAATACTGCTTCCATAGCTCCAGCCCCTGGTTGATCTGTGTACCCATTGGATCACATTATACCGTACGTCCAGCGGATCTGCATCATCAGGCAGCATTTTTAGCTGAAACGCATTTTTAAAGCCTATAGCTTCAAAAGCCTGATTCCACCACTTACCCCCTTCCAGCAAAGCAGAACGGACAGGCTCCGGAGTTCCATTATCCAGGTAGTAGACAATGGGCTCAACAGCTTCACTAACGGCTGCGCTGGGGTCCTTCTTCTCCAGTCGGTGCCGGGTGATATAGCGTTTCATGATCGGTTCCTCTACCGGCGTAGCATAGTCATAATAGCTAAAGGGGTAAGCCCCACTCCTGGGATCAAAAACCCTTTTGGAATAGTTTGCATCCGGTAGCTCGATAAACGAGTGATGCTGGGCCACAGTCACCAGTGCAGGATTAGGCGTAACCGATCTGATATAAGCTCCCTGAGGTTCTCCTTTGAACGTTAAGGTAAAATCAAATTCAAGATTTTTAGGGAAAGCCCTGGTCCGTTCCATTGCCAGTGCACTGCGCGACTTATCCAGCGTATAGCTTCCCTGTTTTGCTCTTTTTAATCGGGCCGTAACCCCATGTGCATCACGCATTAAAAAATCCGTAATATCTATAATATATGTACCTCCTGTTTCTTCTTCAATTTTAAAGCCATAAAGTACAGATTTGGCAAAAGCCTGCTCTACGGATTTACGTTCCAACTCGTTTTCTGTAAGGGCGCGAAAACGCAGGTTAGGCTGGACGAGCAATAGTTTATTTCCTGCCTTTTTAAAATATACAACTTGTTCATTTCCAAGCTGTCCACGATCTAAACCTATATCGTTACTTCCAATACCACTGCTCAGCGAATAGACATATAGAAACTCCTTTTCGAGTTCTGGCACTTCTAAAAATATACGGTCTTTAGAGTCGTCGTGATAATAATTAAAAAATCCCTGGAATTTCTGGTAGTCCTGGTTCTTTTTAGAAAATTGCGCATTGAGGGAGAGGCATTGAAAAAGGAGGAAAAAAATGCCCGGGAAAATGTATTTCATAAGGTGCTGTCTTGAATTTTTAAATTTATACAAATTTGATTGCCCAACCATGTTTTAACTGTATTTTTGACAAAAGCGAAAAGCATGATTACTACGGATCAATATAAAGATCTTATTGAGCGCCTCGGTGCGCTAAGGAGGTATCTTTGACGTCGATGCCAAACTCATTGAAATAGAAAACGAAGAAGAAAAGACCCTCGCCCCTGACTTTTGGGACGACCCGAAAAAGGCCCAGGAGCAGATGCGCCTGATTCAAAGCAAGAAGAAATGGGTGGTTGACTACCAAAATTCAGAGGCCTTAACCCATGATCTTGAAGTGCTTCTTGAATTCTACAAGGAAGAAGAGGTGACCGCTGAAGAAGTGGAAGAGCAATATGCCAGGGCCCTCACCGCTATAGAAAACCTGGAGTTTCGCAATATGTTGTCAGAAGAAGGCGATGACATGGCGGCAGTATTGCAGATCACCGCAGGAGCCGGCGGTACAGAAAGTTGTGACTGGGCAGCCATGCTCATGCGCATGTACCTGATGTGGAGTGAAAAGAACAAGTATAAGGTAAAGCAACTCAATCTTCAGGAAGGGGACGTAGCCGGGATCAAAACCGTGACCCTGCAAGTAGAAGGAGACTATGCCTTTGGATGGCTCAAAAGTGAAAACGGAGTGCACCGGCTGGTACGCATCTCCCCTTTTGACAGTAATGCCAAACGCCACACCTCCTTCGCCTCCGTTTATGTGTATCCCCTAGTCGACGACAGTATAGAAATCGATGTCAATCCTTCGGATATCGAGATAACCACTGCGCGTTCAAGTGGTGCTGGAGGTCAAAATGTAAACAAGGTGGAAACCAAAGTACAGTTGGTACATAAACCAACCGGCATCCAGATATCCTGTTCGGATTCCCGCTCTCAGCACGACAACCGGGCTACGGCACTTAAAATGCTGAAATCACAGCTTTACGAGATTGAACTACGGAAAAAGCAGGAAGCAAGGGACGCCATTGAATCTTCTAAAATGAAGATCGAATGGGGTTCGCAGATCCGAAATTATGTGATGCATCCCTACAAACTCGTTAAGGACGTCCGCACCGGACAGGAAACGGGGAATGTTGATGCCGTTATGGATGGAGATATCGATGCCTTCTTAAAAGCCTATCTCATGATGATGGGACAAAAGGAAAAAGAAGCCTAAGTGAAAAATGAATTGGCAAGAAAACTTAGTTAAGTCATGATTAAGATCTACCACAACCCACGTTGCCGAAAATCCAGGGAAGGGTTAGCCTACTTGGAGGCTGCAGGCAAAGAGTTTGAAGTTGTCCGGTATCTGGACACCCCCCTGACTCCTACTGAAATTCAGGATTTGCTCAACGCATTGGACATCCCACCCATGGAACTCGTGCGCAAAAACGAGGCCATCTGGAAGAGTGAATATAAAGGTAAAGAACTGAATGATACACAGATCGTAGAAGCTCTATCCCGGCATCCCAAACTTATTGAAAGGCCAATTGTACAGATCGGAGATAAAGCCGTAATAGGAAGGCCGGCAGAAAAAATTGGCGAATTGTTTTAAGCCATTTTCCCTTTCCTGGAGGACCTTAATATCGATTTTTCCTATCCCCTTATTCTGTTTAACTATGCCCCTACTTTAACATACAATTAACCTCTGAACGTTAAACCAAATACTACTTTTACGCTCTAAGAATTGAGTATAGCATGCGTTTAAACGGTCTAATTTTGGTTTTTCTATTTCTCGCCCTTGGCGGTTTGGCAGAGCTGAACGCACAGGTGGGATACGGAAATGGTTATTACGGAAGACAACGCAGTGGAATCCCCCGGACACCGGTAGAGAAAAAAGAACCCAAACCACAAACCGCCGAGGAAATCGTAGCGGCGGAAATGCCGAAAGTCGCAGAAGTACTCAATCTTAATGAATTTGAACAAGCTGTGGTTAGTAGTATCCTAACCCGGTATGTTGAGCAACGCATTCAATTGCAATTGCTGGAACTGAGTCCGGAAAAAATGAGAGAAGGTCTGGAAAAAATTCAGAAAAACCAGCAAGCTGAACTCAAGGCAGGTTTGCCGGAAGAAAAATTTCTCGCTCTGGAAGAATACCAGAAAAACGGTTACAAATTCAAAAAGAAGAAAAAGAAAAAAAGGAAGTCAAAAACCGAAAATAAATGAGAATTCTTCTCAGTCTGGCATTTGCCATTCTGGTAACCGCAACCTACGCACAG
>CAJHYA010000082.1_pt1 | contig 11487 bp, 10 predicted proteins | sample 9198611 | NCBI WGS metagenome assembly CAJHYA01 (sample SAMEA7708353, study PRJEB35096) | sediment metagenome | biome: marine neritic benthic zone biome [ENVO:01000025]; feature: sediment [ENVO:00002007]; material: shallow marine sediment [ENVO:03000034] sea grass bed [ENVO_01000059] ... | reverse complement strand
GCAGAAACAGCCCGAGGGTAAGGATGGTAACCGGCAGGGTGAGAATGATAAGAATGGGTTTTACCAGGAAATTCAGCAAACTGAGCACCACGGCTACAATTATGGCCGTAAGGTAGCTGTCCACAGTGACCCCCGGCAGAATGTTTGCCAGCACTACCACGGCCAGTGCACTCAGCAATAATTTCAGAATGAAATTCATAGTTAAATTTAAAAAGGTACCGAAAACGTTCCGGTACCTTTAAAAGTATAAAATATTTTGGATTCTAGTTGATGTATAGACCGGTATAATCCAGTGGATCTACTCCGGGTAGATTAGAACCGTATTTGGCATTGATGGCTTCGATAATTGCATTCGCTAATAAAGCAGATCCCCTGGGCGCTGGGTGTACCCCATCCAGAGAAAATCCTCCGCCTGTGGCAAATTCATCTGTAACCACGCTGCCATCACTTAAGGGTGCCCCTTGTGTGGCGATTTCATTTTGATAGGAATTAACGTCAACCAAAGCAAGGTCATATTGTGTGGCCAGGGCTGCAATGGTCTGGTTATAAGCTGTTGTGGCCGTTTCTACTGCTAATTGCTCTTCGGGGGTCAATACCCATTGATCAGCAAGGGGAACAGCCACTCCGTTAATGCTGGTAGGATCCTGAGGATTGGCCAGTGTTCCGATAAAATTTAGACCAAGCAATACTACAAGATCTTCTGCGGTAGCCTGCCTCATGTTGATCAGGGCCGGGTTAATTCCGGTAAGATCCGTAAGGTCTTCATCTATAATAACCACGGCATTACCCTCGCCGGCCGAAAAACTAATGGTCCTCTGAGCCAGTTCCTCTGCAGAGATAAATCCTAACCCCTGCAATTGGGCCAGTCCGCCATTATAGGCTGCATACGCCCCATTAACCAGGTCGGCAGTAGCTTGATCCAGGGGAATAGGATTATGGGGAACAGTGGTGAAATAGGGAATGGCTTTTACATCGGGAAGATTAACCACCACGCCATCAGCCCCATTGGCTGTTAAGGTTTGTAAAAGACCATTGTAAACATTAGCAAATACATTTGGATCGGTAATATCCGAACCTCCATAGGTAGAAGGATCCAGATTCCCTGTTTGATCCACTCCAGAACCTCCTGAAGCGGCAAAACCTAAAACGTCATTGTTTCCTATCCACAAGGTGAAAAAAGTGGGATTTTGTACGGCAGCATCCCCAATAATCGTTGCGTTGGGGGAGCTTGCAAAACGGGCATAATAGGGATTGGCCAAACCAGCGGCTACTCCGGCTACATTTCCATAACCTGGAGCTACCAGGTGATAACTTTTGGCTCCGGGCACGCCCATATTGTTAAAAGACCCTGAAAGCACATTGGAGATCTCTGTAGTCCCGGTGCCACTTACCGGAACAGGTGCGGGAGAACCTGAAGAAAAATCAAGAATCAGCCTGTTTCCCAGAATGGGCTGCCCACCAAGGGTAGCGCCACCTAAGTTATCTGCCATAAAAGGGATGTTGAAATCACCGCCCCCGGCTAAGGCAAAATTCTCTGCCAGCATATTGGGGTATGAATTCGTTTGTCCGTCAATAAACAAAGCAGCATCTGAGTACCCCGCTGTAATGGAGTTACCTACGGCCACATAATTTGAAAAGTTAGCCGTACCACTGGTGTATACTATCGGATCCGGATCCGGAATTTGATCAACTACTACATCATCATCGCTACAGGAAAGCAAAAAAAGCCCGCCAAAGGCGAACAGCCATAAAATCTTTTTCATCTCGTTAGTTTGAATTTAGTTCAGTTAAACTACCGTTAAGGTAGTGTAAAGCCAAATTTAACCAAAATTAGGAGACGTACAAGTGAAGCAGTCATAAAAAGGGCCTATTACCAATCAGATGGTAATCAACTGTTTAGGAAATCCTTTGAGAACTGCATGAATTCCTGGGGGTTTTCGGCATGCAGCCAATGCCCTGCATCGGAAACAGTTTCCATTCGCGCATTGGGAAAGTGATTCCTGATCTGGATAAAATCGGTATCGGACACATATTCAGATCGGCTTCCCCTTAAGAATAAGACCGGGCCGTCATAGGTTGCAGTGGATTCCAGCGCATCTCCGATCTCTTCCATCTTACCGGCAAGTACGCTGAGGTTGAACCTGAAGTCGAGTTTTCCTTTCTCTACCCAGTGAAGGCTCTTGAGGAGAAACTGCCTGATACTCCAGTCGTGCAGGTCCTGGGCCAGAGCAAAGTCCGCAGCACTTCTCGACTTAAGTTTTTCTTCCGGTATAGCAAGCAGGGCATCCAGAATGTACTGGTGATGCGGGGGATAGAATTTAGGGGCAATGTCGGCGACGATTAGTTTTATTACCCGCTCGGGGTACGTACATGCAAAGGTCATGGCTGCCTTGCCGCCCATGGAATGTCCCAGGATATGTACCTCATCCAGCTTATAATGTTCCAAATAGCGTTTGATGTCTTCTGCCAGGAGATCGTAATCAAAATCATCAGACCAGAAGCTTTTCCCATGGTTGCGCTGATCGATTAAATGTACCTCATAACCCAGTTTGACGAACTGAGTCCCCAGGGTTTTCCAGTTGTCAGACATGCCCAGGAACCCATGTAATATCAGCATCGGTTTACCCTCTCCAATAATATTCGAATGCAGAATCTCCATTATTTTAGTCGGTGAAGGTACATGTTGACTACATTTTCCAGCCCCAGGTAGATCGATTCACAGATCAGGGCATGCCCGATGGAAACTTCCAGCAAGTGGGGCACCTCTTGTTTGAAATAGGCAATATTATCCAGGTTCAGGTCGTGCCCGGCATTTACCCCAAGGCCCAATTCATGTGCTTTTTCAGCTGCTTTCACAAACGGAATAACCCCGTCCTTATTTCCGGAAGCATAATCTTTTGCGTATTGTTCGGTGTAGAGCTCGATGCGGTCCGTTCCCGTTAATGCAGCCCCTTCTAACATATGAACATCGGGATCAACAAAAATTGAGGTTCGGATACCCATGGATTTAAATTCACTGATAACTTCCTTTAAAAAATCACGATGGGTATGCGTATCCCATCCGGCGTTTGAGGTAATCGCATCTTCGGCATCAGGAACCAGAGTAACCTGGGTGGGACGAATACCCGAAACGAGATCAACAAATTTCGGGATTGGGTTTCCTTCAATATTGTATTCTGTAGTCACGATTTCTTTAAGATCAAGAGCGTCCTGATATTTGATGTGTCGCTCGTCCGGCCTGGGATGTACGGTTATACCCTGCCCCCCAAAATCCTGAATATCACGGGCTACTTGCAGTACATTGGGCATGTTTCCCCCGCGAGAATTTCGCAATGTCGCAATTTTGTTGATGTTTACGCTTAATTTTGTCATTCCGGACCTGCCTTAATTTTTAGGTGTACAAAAATACAAATAAGGCATGCCTTTTGATACTTAAAATTAGTAATTTGCAACTGTTACTGGATCTATGCACCTTCAATCGCACATAATCAACACCTTACCTGTTTTCAATCTCGATGATTCCATGTCTGAGGTGATTGAATTTTTTCAGCATACCACTTATTCTCATGTTGCCGTTGTTGAAGACCGGCTCTTTATTGGTGTTTTGTCAGAAACGGATCTGGAAAGTTTTGAACAGGTCAAAAAAGTGGAAGATTACCGCTATGAGCTAGAAGCGTTCTTTGCACGAGAAGAAACTTCCTGGTTGGATGCACTGGAACTTTTTGCCCGAAAAGAGGCCAATTTGATTCCTGTGATTGACGAAAAAAACCTGGTACTCGGGTATTTCGACCTCAATGACATTGTTGCAGAATTCATTAGTACGCCATTTTTTATAGAGCCCGGCTTTATTCTGGTGGTAGCAAAAGCAACAAAAGATTATTCTTTCAGTGAGATAGCACAAATTGTGGAAAGCAATAACGCTAAATTGCTGGGAGCTTTTATTACGGAAACCAGCAACGATATTATCCAGATCACCTTGAAAATTACTTCGGAAAGCAGTAATGAAGTAATCCAGACCTTCCGCAGGTACAATTACAACATTTTGTTTGGCAACGACGAGGACCAGTTCCTGGAAGACCTAAAAAGGCGTTCCGATTATCTGGATAAATATTTAAATGTCTAGCAGACATGAAAGTCGCCATATACGGACAGACATACCAGGATAATGCGCTGGATTATGTTCAGGAACTACTCGAAGAACTCCGGAAAATAAACGCAGAGGCGGTATTTGAAAAGCAGTTTTACGAGCTATTGGGTGGCCTGGATGGCCTTGGAAAATTTAAAACCTTTACCCACGAGGACGGCCTGGACGCTTCATTCGACCTGTTTGTGAGTTTTGGGGGAGATGGTACCATATTGCGTGCCATTACCTATATCCGCGATCTGGGAATCCCTATAGTTGGTGTGAATACGGGCCGACTCGGTTTCCTGTCTACCTTCAAAAAAGAGGAGGTAAGACGTGTAGTGACCGAATTCCTGGCCGGAGCCTATCGCCTGGTGGAAAGGAGTCTTGTAGCGGTCTATTCCGATTTGGAAATCCCTGAGTTTGGTAAAATGAATTTCGCCCTAAACGAGGTTTCCATTAGTCGTAAGGATACGACCTCCATGATTACCATAGTTACCTACCTGAACGATGAATACCTGACATCTTACTGGGCCGATGGCCTTATAATTGCTACTCCTACGGGATCCACAGGCTATTCCTTGAGTTGTGGGGGCCCGGTTATCACGCCGACCGCTCAATCCATGGTGATCACCCCTATTGCCCCGCATAACCTTAATGCCCGGCCACTGGTGATATCTGACGATACCATTATCCGAATTAAAGTGTCTGGCAGGGAAGATCATCATTTGCTATCCCTGGATTCCCGTTTGGCCACCATAGATAATGGCAGGGAACTCATCGTGAAAAAGGCCGACTTCAAGATCAAAATGGTGGAATATACTTCGGACAGTTTTCTAAAAACGATCCGCAATAAATTACTATGGGGGGAAGACCGCCGGAATTGACACTATCTGAAACAATAAATAAACCCAATTCCTGTTTAACAAAGGAGAACAGTAAAAAGGAAAAGTGGAGGAAATTTAAGTCTCCACAAAAGTTAAATGGAAATTGATGAGGGGAGTATTCGCCGTTTTTTTCATGTTTATCATCACTACGGGCACCTCACAAACCTATGAGATTGGTTTGTTTGGAGGAGGGGCCAATGCCATTGGGGATGTAGGCCGTATGAACTACATTGCACCCAGCGGATTTGCTTTCGGGGGTGTCGCCAAGTGGAACAAGAGCAAACGTTATGCCTGGCGGGGTAGTTTACTATATGGCCAGTTTTCCTTTGACGATACCAAGTCTGATATTGCCTCCCGGAATCAAAGAGGGTATTCCTTCAGAAATTCGGTTAAAGAGGTTTCAGCAGGCCTGGAATTTCATTTTTGGGAATATAATCTTCATAAGATAGGGCCTGCCATGACACCTTATCTATATACCGGACTTTCCTATTTTCGGTACAATTACCACTACTTCGATGCCGGTCAGCTGCAAATTTTAGATCAGGAAGATGGATCCCTGGCGATACCTATGACTGTAGGAATTAAGGCTAGGATAAATCAATTCCTTATTTTTGGGGCAGAAATAGGAGCTAGGTATACGTTCACGGATAACCTGGATGGTAGTAATCCGGAAGGCACCAACTTTGAACAATTCCGTTTTGGGAATATTTTCAGTGACGACTGGTACGTATTTTCGGGAATTACCGTAACTTATACCTTTGGCAGGAAACCCTGCTCAGACTGCTTCGAGTAATACATAAATGAACACTATTGAAGATTTAAAAACTGAAAATCTTCCCAGACACCTGGCTATAATAATGGACGGAAATGGCAGGTGGGCAAAGCAACGTGGGAAACTTCGGGTTTTTGGGCATGAAAACGGGGTTAAAGCGGTTAGGAATACCGTGGAAAACTGCGCCAAGATCGGTATCGATTTTCTTACTTTATACGCTTTTTCTACTGAGAACTGGAAGAGGCCTAAACTGGAAGTGGACACCCTTATGAAATTGCTGGTGTCTACCTTAAAAAAAGAACTTTCCACCCTCAACAAGAATAACATCCGCCTCAATGCTATTGGTAATGTTGAATCCCTTCCTCAAAAGGTCTATCTCGAACTTCAGGAGGTTATTGCCAAAACCGATTCCAATTCAGGTATGACCCTTACGCTGGCGCTAAGTTATGGGTCTAGAGAAGAAATTAAACAGGCTGTACTTTCTTTGGCTACCAAAGTTAAAAATAACATAATTTCCCCCGAAAGTATTGATGAAACCGTTATAAATAGCCATCTTTACACGCACGATTTACCAGATGTCGATTTGCTAATCCGGACGAGCGGGGAACGCCGGATCAGCAATTTTTTGCTTTGGCAGATTGCTTACGCAGAATTGTATTTTGTAGATGCATTCTGGCCTGATTTCAGTGAAGAGCATTTGGTTTCGGCGATATTGAGTTATCAGAACAGAGAACGAAGATTTGGAAAGATCAGCGAACAACTTAACTAGGGATATGGGCAAAAGATTATCCCGGGCCCTCTTTTTTCACCTCCTACTTTTTTTTATCAGCATTCCTGCCTTTGGCCAGGACATTTCGTACGACCAGGGAAAAGAATATATTCTCGGCGGACTCGAAGTTACGGGGCTGGAGAGCTACAATGAACAAACCGTAAAAACCTACACTGGTCTCCGTGAGGGGTCTCCGATTGTAATCCCCGGTGATGAGATTAGTGCGGTAATCAAGAAATTATGGAGCCTGGAGCTTTTCAGTGATATCGAATTTTATATCACGAATATTGAAGGGGACAAGATTTTTCTTGAACTGTTTATTAAGGAACGCCCAACCCTGTCCAAAGTAACCGTCTACGGGGTTAAAAAGAGAAAGGTAGAGGGAATAATAGATGATACCGACCTCAAAAAAGGCAAAAAGATAACCGAAAGCTTAATTGCCAATACCAAGAATTATCTTCAGAATAAATATCGTAAACAAGGATTCCTAAACGCAAAGGTGTCTATTGCGACCGCGCGGGACACTTCAGAAACCAATGCCCAGAGCATGGTGATTAACGTAAAAAAGGGAGATAAGGTAAAAGTCAGGAAAATTCTTTTTGAAGGGAATGAGAAGATCTCGGCTTCCAAACTGCGCAAGGCCATGAAAAATACCAAGGTTAAAAGACCGGGGCGTTTTTGGAAAAAATCAAAATACATTCAGGCTGATTATCAGGAAGACCTTTCGAGCCTTATCGACAAATATGCGGAAAACGGATACCGGGATGCCCGTATTATTTCCGATACCGCGGTGGCGGTTAACGAAAACAACATCAACATTAATATTAAGGTCGAAGAAGGGAATAAGTACTATTTCGGGGACATTGCGTTTGTCGGCAATTCGGTATACCCGGATCGCACGCTTAATCAGGTACTGGGAATTAAAAAAGGGGATACTTACAATGGGGTACTGTTGAGAAAACGAATAGCTGACGATACCAAACCCGATGCTGAGGATTTAACCAATTTGTACCAGAATAACGGCTATCTATTCTCGCAAATAAACCCGGTTGAGGTCGCCGCCCAGAACGATACCATAGACTTCGAAATTCGGATAATTGAGGGTAAGGAAACCTTTCTCAATCACGTTACTGTAAGTGGAAATGACAAAACCAATGACCACGTTATTTTCAGGGAACTGAGAACACGGCCCGGACAAAAATACAGCAAGGATAACATCATACGTAGTGTTCGGGAATTAGGGCAATTGGGCTTCTTTGATGCCGAACAAATAAAACCGGATATCCTTAACCCCAATCCCAATGAGGGCACAGTTGACCTGGCTTACAACCTTGTAGAATCAGGTTCCAGCCAGATCGAACTGCAGGGTGGATACGGTGGAGGTGGCTTTATCGGTACGCTGGGTTTATCCTTTAATAACTTTTCCATACAGAATATTTTGAATGGTGAGGCGTATAAACCCGTGCCAATGGGAGATGGACAGACATTTGCCCTGCGACTGCAGGCCAGTAGGACATTCCGGGTCTATAGTTTAAACTTCTCCGAACCCTGGTTGGGAGGAAAAAAGCCGGTGCGTTTCAACCTGTCCTTATCGAGGACGCAGCAATTCCTGGCCTCATTTACCGGTAGCGGAAGGGTTCAAGTGAATAAAGACCAGCAATTTTCCATTACCGGGGTTTCTCTTGGTCTTGCGAAAAGGGTTCAGTGGCCGGATGATTTCTTTACGGTATCCCATTCCCTGAGTTATCAATTGTACAGTTTTCAAAATTACCGAACGGGGCTTTTCAATTTTGGTAATGGAAATTCAAACTCTCTTGCCTATACCTTTGGGTTATCAAGAAGTTCGGCAGGACCGGGGCGTATTTATCCGATAACGGGTTCTATTTTTGAAGTGACCGCAAAGTTTACACCCCCCTATTCCCTTTTCAGTGATAAGGATTTTGCTGCGTTAAAAGAACGAAGCGAAGAATTAAACGAGTTGCAGACACAACGCGCCTTCCAGGGCCAGACCCTTACGGATCAGGAACGACGCGAACTGGAGGATGTGGATCAGGAACGATTCCGATGGCTGGAATACTATAAGATCAAGTTTAAGGGCGACTGGTATACCCGTATCGTGGATAAACTGGTATTACGGACCAATGCCGAATTCGGATTTCTGGGGAATTACAACAGCGACGTAGGGAAAGTACCTTTTGAACGATTTTTCCTTGGGGGCGATGGTTTGGGTCGGAATTTTACCCTTGACGGACGGGAAACAATCCAGCTCAGGGGTTATGAAAACAATTCCCTGACTCCGGTAGACCCCCTTACTGGGCAACAAGAGGGAGGAATTGTTTATAACAAATATTCTCTGGAACTGCGATATCCACTGACTTTAAAGCCTACTGCCTCAATTTATGCACTCACTTTTCTGGAAGCGGGGAACTCTTTCAACAATTTTCAGGAGTTTAGACCGTTTCAATTAAAAAGATCTGCCGGAGTGGGGCTAAGAATATTCATGCCGGCCTTTGGTCTTTTGGGGATCGATTTCGGATATGGCTTTGACGAAGACCTCAGACCACAATCTGCAGGGACCGGGCCAAGTGGGTGGCAAACACACTTCATTATTGGACAACAGTTTTAATTCCTGAACGCTTACCCCTGGGATTACTAAAGGATAAACCACTCATTTTAATAGTTTTAGTATTTTTGGCACGATATTTTCTATGTTATAAAGCAAGCAAGAATGAAACACAAAGTTCTTTTAGTATTGACCGCTACCTTGCTTACTTCTTTCGCCTATTCACAAAGGGGCGTAAGGATTGGGTATGTGGACATGGAGTATATCCTTGAGAATGTGGAGGAGTACCGTGAAGCCAACGAGCAACTGGATAACAGGGTGCAGAAGTGGAAGGTGGAAATAGAGCAGAAACAAAGTACCATTGAACAAATGAAGAAGGATCTTCAGGCCGAAAAGGTGCTGCTGACCGAAGAGCTCATCACTGAACGCCAGGAGGAAATTCTGCTCCTTGAAAAGGAAATGATCGAGTACCAGCAGGATAGATTTGGTCCTCAGGGCGATCTGGTTTTACAAAAGCAACGGCTGATCCAGCCAATTCAAGACCAGGTTTTCAATGAGGTACAAACAATCGGGGCAAACAAAAAGTACGATTTTATTTTCGATAAATCTGCGGATGTCGTAATGTTGTACTCCGAAAAAAGGCACGATATTAGCGAATTGGTGCTCAGGGGAATAGCCCGCACCAGAAAAATAAGTAAGCCTAAAAAGAAACCGGCCAAAAGTAGGCTGGAAGAATTTGAAGACGGGCCAACCAAAGAGGAGATTAGCGAGGCCCTGAAAGAACGTCAGGAACGGGCTGATCAGGCTCAGGAAGTGCGACAAAAAACAGCAGATGACCGGAGGGCTGAACAACTCAGACTTCGTGAAGAGCGAAAAAAGGCATATGAGGCCCGCAGGCAAAAGCTGTTAGATGAAAGAGAAGCCCGTAAAAAGGCAAAAGAAGAAGAAAGAAAAAAAGCAACGGAAAAGAAAACTGATACCGTAAATCAAGGTAACTAAGTAAAATTAACACTCAAAATAGTAAATCAAAGATCATGAAACAATTAAAAAACATAGCAGTTGCTCTAGTACTGTTTGTTGCCACAACCGGATTTGTAAATGCCCAGAGCAAAGTTGCTCATATTAACGTATCCGAATTACTGGCTGAAATGCCGGAAATGAAGGCTGCTCAGGCAGAACTTCAAAAACTGCAGGAAACCTACAGGGCTGATATCGAGAGCTCCATGACAGAGCTGAAAAATAAATACACCCAGTATTCTAACGAGGCCAGTTCGAAGTCTGCAGAAGAGAACGAAAAACGGGCTCTGGAGCTTCAGGGATTTGAAAAGAATATCGGGGAAGCACAACAAGCTGCACAGCAGGAGTTGGCCAAAAAACAAGCTGAATTGTTTGAACCTATTTCCAAGAAAGCCAAAGAGGCAATCGAAAAGGTTGCCGCGGCTCAGGGATATGACTATGTAATGGATGCTACTCAGGGTGGCGGATTGATCGTAGCCAAGGGTCCGGACCTACTTCCCGCAGTTAAGCAGGAGTTGGGATTCTAGTAACAATATAACCCTTTAAAAAAACCGTTCTTATGAGCGGTTTTTTTATTTTTATAAATATCCCGGAATGTAGTATTCCGGGATATGAAAGAATTCCATGAACAACCATCCTATCGGCATATTTGATTCGGGTTTGGGAGGACTTACCATCTGGAAAGAAATCCATACCCTGCTTCCCAAGGAAGACTGCTATTACCTGGCAGACAGCAAGCATGCGCCTTATGGAGATAAACCCTCAGAAGAAATTATCAGGCTCAGTGTTAAGAATACGGAGTTATTGTTGGCCAGGAAATGCAAGCTGATCGTGGTCGCCTGTAATACCGCCACAACCAATGCGATTTCCTATTTAAGAAAAACCTACGATGTTCCCTTCATTGGCATAGAACCTGCCATCAAACCTGCTGCATTGCACACCACAACAGGTAAAGTAGGTGTGCTGGCTACAAAAGGGACCCTGAGCAGTTCGCTATTTCATCATACTACTAAAAATCACGCTGCCGGTATTACCGTAATTGACCAGATAGGCACGGGTCTGGTACCCTTGATAGAAGCTGGGGAGGCACGTTCGGAAGCTGCCAAAACCTTACTGAGAAAGTATTTGAAGCCCATGCTTAAGGCGGGGGTAGACCAGATCGTCCTGGGTTGCACCCATTATCCTTTTTTGATACCCTTGCTTCAAGAGCTGCTGCCGAAACATATCAACATTCTGGACTGTGGAATGGCGGTAGCCCGCCAAACGCAGCGAGTTCTTGCTGAGCATGAACTCCTTAACCCTTCATCCACACCTGGGGAGCATCACTTCTATACCAACAAATCCCTCAACATCCTG
>CAJHYA010000311.1_pt1 | contig 11512 bp, 7 predicted proteins | sample 9198611 | NCBI WGS metagenome assembly CAJHYA01 (sample SAMEA7708353, study PRJEB35096) | sediment metagenome | biome: marine neritic benthic zone biome [ENVO:01000025]; feature: sediment [ENVO:00002007]; material: shallow marine sediment [ENVO:03000034] sea grass bed [ENVO_01000059] ... | reverse complement strand
TGCTCCTGTAATCGTAAAGATGCACCCTGCGCCCATTCTGAATCTCATAGGTGTCCTTGTTAAGTCCGCCTACCAAACGAACTTTAATCAGGTCATCCCCTTCTCCATCAACATAGAAATGGTCGTTGTCATCAAGGGCATATATCCAGATCTCTTTGGTATCTCTGCGATTGTATACCCTGTTGTGAATCACATCGGACTTCTCTCCATCCTTTATGCGGTATCCTACTACCTTTGTATCTCCGTCAGGCATCCGGGTAATATCCAACCAGTCGTCTTTATCGGTTCCGCGCACAATGGCGTACTTGTTAACCACATCGGCATATCGGCTGGCAATATCTGCTATATTGGCTCTTCTGCCCTTAAGTTTTTGTTTGATATCCTCCAGGGAAGCATCCCGGACTTCTACCGGTACTTTTTTAAATGCCGATTCAATTACCTCATCTGTTAGGTTTTCCTGAATAAATGCCGCTTCTGCCAGCCATACCGATTTCCCGGAATTAGCTATCAGGGCTACATCCAGCGGATAAGGCTCTAGATTCATCCAATCTACGTTTTTCAGTTCTGTATCATAGGCATTCAGCAGGCGAATTGGCGGTACCAGGGCAGTAGCCAAGCCCATAATAAAGCCATCATCCATTCGGGAAAAGGCCTGGTCGCGATCCCGGGGTACAGGTCGGTACAGGGTAGTGTCCCCCTCCTTAAACACAGCCCATCGCCACTGGTCCTGATGCCGGTCCCAGTCACCAATCAACATGTCAAAGATGCGCGCACGGATATAGGCCTTTTCATCCACCTTGTGTTCTTCATCTTTGCGCAATTCTTCTAGCATGTCATGGGTGCTGATCAATACATTGGAATAGCCAAAACTGGGGTTATTTCCATGGCCATCAGCAGCTCTTTCCTCTATCATATACAAGGCATCCCCGAATTCGTCAGTGAACCTTCCAATAGCCTTTTGTTTGGGTATATAGAAAAGTTCCGGATTAGTGTGATAGACCCCAACCGCATCGGAAAGAGTGCCCATAGCCAGAAAAGTGTAGGGGTGGGAAGCCGTAAACACATCCATGACCAGGTCTTCTGTGCCTGTATCCTTGAATTCTTCTTTTACAAACTGTTCCTTAAAGGCCACAGCCTGTATATACCGGACTGCATTTTTCCGAATAGCGCGCATTATAAATTCACGCCCCTCCGGATCTTCAAAACGCACGGAATTAGACTGGTTCCCTCCCCCCTTGCGAACGGGTGTCAGTCCTCCAAACAAGGTGTCAAGATTTACCGTAGGAACTTCAATTTCCCTACTAAAAAGTGCTCTGTATCGTTCGCCCCACAACCATTCGTAGAAATTCGATTTATCCGTTTCCGCTGTTTCATAAACAGAAGAACGTACCTTATCCGGGTAGGGACTGAAATCGAATTCTTTTTCCAAATCCTTTTCAAACACATCACTTTCATACACCAGCTTATTATCTGCGGTGTAGAAGCGCACATAGGACGACCCATCTGTAAACACATCCAAACGGGCATATCCCTGGACTCCATAACTAAATTGCCCATAGCCCACATTTCGGGTGGGATTTATCTTGGATCCGGACCCACTGACAATCTGCTTTAAATTCTCATCAACCAAATACTGCAGGTTATGTTCATGGCCTGAAACAAAAACCACTTTATTATTTTCCCTGGAAAGGGTAATGATCCGATCCTTGAATTCGGTATAACGCCTGTGTTGCTGATCAGCCGGTGATACCCCACCGGTCTTGCGGATCACATTTTTAAGGGTGCCGAGACCCGGTAAAGGCATAAGATGCTGCTTAAATGAGTATTGACCCCCGTGCGGACCATTGGTGTACATGGGGTGGTGGATGGCTACTACCGTGGTTTTCCCCCTGGCCTTTTTGATCAGGCTCGCATATTCATCAAAAAAGCGATTTCTCGTGCGCAATTCACAGTCGTCGTTAATAGTTGGAAATCGGTCCCATTTGGCCATATACCACTCCGAATCCACAATGATCAGGACTACCTCATCATTGATGTCCACCTTGGTTATGGGACAACCATTTTCCGGAAGGAAGGAGTCTTTCCCCAGCAGATCCTCCACAAATTCTTCCTGTCGCTTTAACCCTTTCGGACCATCACTATACCAGTCGTGATTCCCAGGGATAAAGATGGTTCTTCCCTTAAAGTCCTTTGCCACTTGGGCCTGGGCCTTTAATTGATGCTCCGCGAAAGCCCTTTCCTTGTTTCCCTTTTTAGGTAATCCGTGCGGATAAATATTATCACCGAGATATAGCAAAGTGCTTTTGGATGGAGCCCGATCCAAAATCTTTTCCAGCCCTGATAGCGCGGGAGACTTACCCCCCAATGGCGAATTCCCGGCATCCCCAACGAGGTAAAAACTATGTTCAAGTTCCTTGTCTGGAAACTTGGAAACCTTAGTGGGTTCTTTGTATTGCGGTTTATATGTAGCACACCCCGCTATTAACAAAAGGAGGATTAAGCTGTAATGTTTTCTGAACTTCAACGTCAAAATTTCGTAATTTGGATCTTCAATTTTATAGTATGTCGGATATACTTGAAAAAACTGAACAGTACGTGGTGGATTTATTGTCGAATCAACTGGATTCCAACTATCGATACCACAACCTCAAACATACCCAACGTGTAGTTAAAAGTACCAAAGAATTATTGAATCACCATGATCTGCCAGACGAGGAGAAGGAAGCCCTGATCCTTACGGCCTGGCTCCATGATACAGGGTACACCCAGGGAAGTGAGGAACACGAAAAATCAAGTGCTGTCATTGCCAGAAAATTTCTTAAAGAGCAGGAAGTGGACGAAGCAATAATCAAAAAGGTGGAAACCTACATCATGGCCACGAAACGGTATTATGAGCCTACTTCAAAACAAGAGGAGATCATACGGGATGCAGATTGTTCCCATTTTGGGAAGAAATCCTATTGGGAAACCGCAGAGCAACTTAAGGAAGAGCTGGATCTATTAGATATTGCCAGTTATTCCAGCAAGGAGTGGGTAGAGGCGAATATAGAAATGTTCAAAGGGGAGCATCAGTTCTATACCGAGTATGCCAAAGAAAACTGGGAACCCGGAAAGGAAAAAAACCTCAGCCGACTGGTCAAGGACAAAAAAACAGAAAAGGAGATTGCACGTAAGGAGAAATTAAAAGCCAAATACAAGAGCGAAAGCCCGGACAGAGGTATTCAGACCTTGTACAGGGTAACTTTAAAAAACCACCTTACCCTCAGTAATATTGCCGATACCAAGGCCAACATTTTGTTATCTGTAAATGCCATTATCATTTCCTTAGCCTTATCCAATCTGATCCCCAAACTGGATAACCCCTCCAATGAATATTTGATCTATCCGACGATCATCTTTATCATTTTTAGTGTGGCTTCTATGGTTTTGGCAGTTTTGGCCACACGGCCCAATGTTACCCGGGGAAAATTTACGTTGGAAGATGTAAAACAAAAGAAGGTAAACCTGCTCTTTTTTGGAAATTTCCACAAGATGAAGCTGGATGATTACGAATGGGCGATAATGGAATTGGTGAAGGACAAGGAATATATCTATTCTTCACTGACCAAGGACTTATATTTTCTGGGATTGGTGCTCAACAGAAAATACAACATCCTGAGATGGACCTATACCATCTTTATGATCGGAATTATAGTTTCTGTGATATCCTTTGGGATTGCATTCAAGTACTTTGGCCCTGACCGGATGTAAGAAATTTTCCCTTACGACTCGAGTTCCTTCATGAGCTCGTCATAGGTATAGGTTTTTTCCAGCTCCTTACCTGTGTGATATAAAATCTCAGCACGAATAGCTTTAAGTCCGGTTACTCCCTGTAGTCCTTCCAGCTCTACAATCTCAATATTGTTGGTAAAATACCCTTTGGATTTCAGGAAACGGATATACCTAAGATATTCCAGCTCATCTTCTTTCTGTGAATAGATGATGACCATTTTACCACTTTGGGTTACCCGCTCATTGGTTCCCTTGATATAAGACTTGTCGATTCTTTTCTTGATGATCTCATAACGGGCGTTATAGGTGCCATCTACATCAAATCGTTTTTCGTCCATACGGAAACGGATGGAGAGGGAGGTATTATAGACCAGGATCAAAGAGGCCACATCCAGTTTGACAGGAAGCTCGGCTTTCAGGTTATAGTAGCGGTTTTCCATGTCCACCATAGTCTGCAACTGCCACAGGCGTAAATTGTTCAGGAAGAGTTTATCAAATTGCTGATCTCCGGAGATCGATTCTCCAATGTACATGTTATGTTCTACCCCGTCCGTCTTGTAACGTTCGAAATAATGTGGAAACATCTCCTGTGCCCCCAACTGTTTTTGATCCAAAACCTCTGCCAGTTCCTGGTTGATCTGCATCACACTTTCATCGTAGTTCTTCCGATGGTCGTAATAGGTTTCGGTACGATCATCTATCATGCCTTCATAGGCCCGGATAAGTTTGCCAATCTTCTTATCGGTATCCCGGAGATAATTAAATACCGGCAAGACCTCATCCTTAACGAAATTAAACAGTGCCTGTTCGCTATTGGTGTGCAATACGTCGCTGATATCATCCAGATGACTTTTTACCCGGTACATCAGCTCTTCATAAATGGGTAACTTATACTTTTGGCAAGCTTTCTCCAAAACCTTGTTGATTTCGGAAAGCTGTATCATAAGATCGCGCTGAATGGCTTCATTCCTGGCCTTAGAGGAACTCTTAATGTCTACCTGTCCGTAAAGCGGGTAAACCTTGTCGAACACGATCTCCTTAAAAGCGGGTTTATTGCCTTGTAACTGATCGTTGATAAATTGTTGGGCTTCTTCCCTAAACCTCCAGTAAACAGAACTATGCACAGAGGTACATTCATTCTGAATGACCGCATCAATGAGGTTGGCTTCCTCAATTTTTGAGCGAACCACTGCCGATGCGATATAGGGCATTACATCATCAAGTTTGGTCGCGTTTACCCCATTCAATTCGTTTTTCTCAGTAGATACGATCTCAAGTACCCCCAGTAATTCTCCCTGCGAAGCAATTGGAGCCAGGATAGCACTTTTGAATCCTTGTTCATACAGGGGTTTATATGGCGCCATTCCTTCTGAAAGGGAGTAATACTTCTCAACATCCGGTATGGCGAAGTAGGTATTCTGATCTAAAAGCTTTTCGTAAGACGCCTGGCACAAGGCTTCATCGCAAACCTCTGTTTCCTTATTGTGCAGCAGGAAACTGCTCATATTTTTACCGTGGATTCGTTTAAAGTAATTCGCCTTGGGGTCATACCCTACAAATCCTACACGAAGATTATTGGAACGGAAGAAAGACCTGAACGTTCCCTGCAGGTCATCCATAAAATTTTCATTGCCCCTCTTGTCACTGGAAATCAGGGCCGATTTAATATCTGAAATCGTATGGTCTGATGTAACATCAAACATATTAGAGATCACAAATCCTTTGGAAATAAAACTATTGGGTGGAATTTTTTCTTTCCATAATTCCAGATTATAGGGATTCTCCAACAATTCATCAACATCTTCCTGGGTCAGCTCTTTGACCAGATCTGTTGGAAACAACTCCATAAAATCTGCATTGTAGAGTATCCTGTAATGCCGCATTACTCCGTTGGCATCGGGGATATCGTAAAAATACGGCCTGCTGTAATCCAATTTAAACCCATAGTAAAAGCTTAGGATCACCGTGCCGGCCATGATATAGTCTATCCCCTCCTCACGATCGCGTATAAGAGGTTCAAATCCTTTCCCGGCCTCATCGAGTATTTTTTGAAAACGTTTGGACGAATTAAAGATCAGATTGAAATAGGGTAGTGAAGCTGCCTTTATTTCATTCTCCCCCAGCACTTCGCTAAAAGCATCCTGCAGGATGATATTGATCACTTCTTTGTGTTTTTCCAACAGGGTGACATCGGTAAAGCCCTCCCTGAGTTCCGGGTAGGGAGCTTGTGCATCCAGGATGTATTTTGCCTTTGCCGCCTTTTGCGGATCCTCGCTCAAGGCCATGGCATCGTACTGGCGCAAAAACTTGTCAAAGCTTATCAGTGCCTTTAGTGGAAATTCCATTTCGTGATCCGTAAACATGACCCATTAGTCTTAAAGTGGACGTTAAAATTACAAATTTAGATCGATTTATTGCGGGAGCACTCATAATTGCGGTGTTACGCCGATTTTTTGGATATTAGTACAAATTTGCAGCATGTCGTCCAATAGCCGGTTAAACAGGGCATACCAAGAAGCGAAACGTATATCGTTTAATAACACCTCCAGGTTTATCCTTTTTAGTGATTGCCACCGCGGCGACAACAGTTTTGCCGATGATTTCGCTAATAATCGGAACATTTATTTTCACGCCCTTAGTCATTATTACCGGGAAGGTTTCAAGTATTGCGAACTGGGTGACGGGGATGAACTATGGGAAAACTTACACTTTGAACAACTCTTTGAAGCCCATAAGAATATCTACCAGCTGCTGCAGCAGTACCATATGGAAGACCGCCTTCATATGATCTGGGGGAATCACGATATGGTCTACAAGGACCCGGAATATGTAAAGAAACATTTGGGTAGCTACTTTGAACCCATTGAGGAACGGGACAAGGAGCTCTTCGGAGATATCACTTATCACGAAGCCCTGGTGTTAAAACATCAAGAGACGGGACAGGAACTTTTCCTGGTCCACGGCCACCAGGCCGATTGGTTCAATTACACGCTCTGGCGATGGGGTCGGTTCCTGGTGCGCGTACTTTGGAAACCTCTGCAGGTCTGGGGCATTGCAGATCCCACTAGTCCGGCTAAGAATTACAAGGAACTTATTAAAGTAGAACGCAGGATAAAGAAATGGATCCTCCGAAACAACATGCAGCTTACCATTGCCGGTCATACACACAGGCCCAGGTTTCCGGAACCGGGGGAGATTCCCTTTTTTAATGACGGGAGTTGTGTGCACCCCAGGAGCATTACCGGGATTGAGATTGTAGAAGGAACTATCGCGCTGATCAAATGGCAGATTGCTAGTAAAAAAGATGGGACATTGCAAATTGTAAGGGTCTTGCTGGAGGGCCCTCAGCAACTTTTGGATTACCATGAATATTAATGATCAATTTAAATGATCAAACATATGGCAACAAAGAAAATACGCAGATATGACCTGGACTGGGTAAGGGTAATGGTCTTTGGGCTTCTGATAATATACCACGTGGGAATGTTCTTCGTGGAATGGGGCTGGCATGTAAAAAACAATGAGATATATACCTGGTTACAGTGGCCGATGGCCTTTGTTAATCGCTGGCGATTGCCCATCCTTTTTGTAATCTCCGGGATGGGAACCTACTACGCCCTGTCTTACAGAAACTGGAAACAATTTGTGTGGGAAAGAAATAAACGCCTGGGTATTCCCCTGATCTTCGGAATGCTGCTCATTGTACCCCCGCAAGTGTATTATGAACGGTTAGCTGATGGAGATTTCACTGGTACCCTGGTTGATTTTTTTAGCACTGTAGCCTATTCGGGTATATACCCCGAAGGAAACTTCAGTTGGCATCACCTCTGGTTTCTTCCCTATCTGCTCATTTATTCAGTGCTGCTGGCACCTCTTTTTATTTATTGGAGGAGAAATCCCGAAAATAAGCTATTAAACTGGGTGAAAAGATTACTTCAGAAACCTGCCCGCCTTTTCCTCTTTCTTATACCCCTCTATCTCACAGAAGCTTTAATGGAACCCTTCTTCCCGGTTACACATGCTCTCGTAGGGGACTGGTTCGCCCTGGTTAATTTCCTTTTCCTATTCCTATATGGCTTCCTGCTTCTTTCCTGTGGTGAGGTATTTTGGAACGCACTGGATAAGATCAGGAAAAAGGCGCTGATTTTGGGAATATTGTCCTTCTTTGCCCTTGTTGTTTTGTGGCAGTTTGAAGATGGCATAATTCGGCACTTTATTGAGGCCGGAGTGGCTGTTGTAAATCTTTGGGCATGGATATTAGCGATCATGGGTTATGCAGCAGTTTACCGCAACAAACCCTCTAAATGGCTGGCTTACGCCAACAGGGCTGTTTACCCTTTCTATATTCTGCACCAAACCATTACGGTTACTATTGCCTACTATATTAAGGATCTGGAATGGGGATTTATTGGCAAGTTCCTTGTCCTCGGACTGGGCACCTTCCTGGGTTGCTGGGTGATCTATGATTTAATCATTTTGAAGATCCCTGTCCTGCACCCGGTATTCGGATTGAAGAAACAAGTCTATAAAGAACAGCAATCACCGGCCATATCAGGAGATAAATAAAAATGGGGCCCATTTCTGGGCCCCTCCTTCAACAAACTTCTGCCTTAAAGGCTATTGTATCATGAAGTTGATCGGGATACTATACGGTACTCTAACAGCCTGTCCCCTTTGCATACCTGGCTTCATTTTGGGAAGTGAAGCAATGATTCGGGCGGCTTCTGCTTCCAGGGTCTTATCCGGGCCCCGGGTCCTGATTCCACTGATCAAACCTTTTGAATTAATTTCGAATTGAACAAATACACGGCCTTTGATTCCCAACTCAAGCGCCGCTTGCGGATAGGTAAATTCCTTCCGTACGTGCTCTTGTATCATTTTCTGGAAACAGGCTTTTCTGTCATCATTATTCCTTGCACTCTCGCATCCCGGAAAAATAGGGACATTTTCAATAACCGCAAATGGGACGGATATTTCCTCCTCTTCTTCCCCCACTTCAACGTCATCAACATCAATTGCTTCATCCACTACGGCTTCCTGACTGGTTTCAGTACTTTCAATAACCGTTTCTTCAATCTCCTCAGTATCTTCTACCACTTCAATTACTTCTGGCGCTGCAGGAGGAGGTGGAGGTGGTGGTGTTTTGATGTTTTGGGTTACGGGCACATCTTCCTTGAGGTCGTCAACCGCTTCGGCAATCTCAAGGGTAATTTCGTCTTTTTCGTAGGACTTATATTCCAAAGCCCTCCATGTCAGGAATAGCACTACAGCGAGTCCGATCACAAAATACAATCCACTGTTCCTATTCAGATCAACTTCTGGATTTTTCTTTACTTGCATGATACAATTATTTTACTTGTTTAAAAATAATTGTAATTATCGCTTTATTATATGATATTTATCAGGTTTGATTTGCTCTAACTACTTTGTTATAAGCGATTTAATTCACTGGTATTCAAAAAAAAACAGGCCCCGAAGGACCTGTCGTTTTATTCATTAAAATGAGTTTGGCAGATGGGTCAGGAATTTTCTAGCAACACCTGATCAAAATCAACTCCCTCAATAGGTACAATGACCTCATTAATGGGATCCCAATCAATCCTTCTGCCAAGTTTATAGGATAGTCCGGCCATATGGGCAGAGATGGCCTCGTCAAAGCCTTCATCTATCCCACAACTGAGTTTACCGCCATTCCTGCAAGCACTCAACCATTCCCGCATGTGCAGGAAAGTAGAATCCACTCTCTTACCATCGATATAGGTCCACATCAGGCCCTTATCGGCAAAATACTGGGAGGTAGCCGAGGATACCGCATCAGGAACTGTAGCGCCGGGATCATACTGGTAGATCGGAACACGGGGATTCATCTTTTCTGCTTCTATCAAATCTGCATACTTTGTGGATCCGCTTTCCGGCCATATAGTAAGCCTGTTCCCCAATTCCATACTGGCATCATGCCCCATGAGAATTGTAGGCCTGCTAAAGCCATTTCCAAGGGTGGCACTGTACACAAAGGTCATCCCTTTTTCCTTGCCCTTTTCCTGGCTACTTCCTGTACTGTAATCCGGAAATTCCATGTTTACCTGTAAAACATCAGGGACATTACGTCCATCATTGTGCGTATATATGCCACCAGAAGTCATTACGCTTTTGGGAATTCCCATATTAAGCACACAATTGAGTCGGTCGTAATCGTGTGTCAGCAGATCCCCGGAAAGTCCGGAACCGTATGCCCACCATTTCCGCCACCTGAAAAAATGATTCTTATTAAACGGAATTTTAGGCGCGCTGCCCAGGAACAGGTCCCAATCAATGGTGTTCTCATTGGCCTGGGCATGGATATCGTAATTCCAGGCACCGTTATCATCATTACGGTTGGTATTGGTTTGGATAAGTGATACATGACCCAGAATCCCCTTATTAATTATATCCTGTGCAGTTTGAAAACTAAGGGTTTGACGGTGTTGATGGCCCACCATTAACATGGCCTTGGATTTTCTGGCTGCCTCACGCAAACGGTACGTTTCTTCAATAGTGTGGGTCATGGGTTTTTCCACATAGGCATGTATGCCATTTTCAAGGGCAAATATCGCCATAGGGGCATGCCAGTGGTCTGGTGTAGCAATAATTACCGCATCTACTTCCCCGCTTCGGATCATTTCCTGATGGGTCATAAACCGTTTCAGGGGTTTATCCGGATTTATTTTCATTGCCCGCTCTGCATGAACATCAAAAGCGTCACAAACGGCTACCAGGTCTATATTTAGCTTGTCCTGATCCAGAAAATCCTGTAACCGATTGTTATTGGGGTCCTCTTCATTAGCCAGTCGCATTTCTTCTTTCCATTCTTCTGTGGCATATCCTATTGCCCTGCAAAGCTGTTCTCCCCGTATACCAAAACCAATAATCCCAACGCGAATAGGATTGCCGCTTATTGCCTTGACCGCTTTAGGCAGGGAAGGTTTAATATTGAGTTGTTCCAGGATCGCATACCTTTCCTTTTTTTTGGAAACTGCATTGGCAGCACCAGCCCACCAGACAGCCCCAAGAATTGGAATTCCACCCAGACCTTTTAATACGTCTCTTCTAGTCCATTTCATTGTGCTTCGGTTTTGTTTACTTCTTTCTTTCGGTTCCAAATATTGCTCAGGCCAAATAGCTTGGCTGTAGGATGCTGAAGAACAATTATACAGCCCACAAGTTCTATCAGGTTCTTGTTTATAAACCAGTAACTTCCCTCTACATTAATTTGCTCCAGTCCCGGAAATGGTGGGTGGGCCAGATAATATAGGGCCAGCAGGACAATGCCAACCCAGGCGCCCCATTTTTCGAAAATACCCAGTGTAAATGTAATCCCCACAAACATCAGGGCCATCCAATTCAGATTATCTGCCCAAAAGAGATAGGGTTCTGAAGATAAAGTCATGAAAAGAGATTTGAACGGTCCCTGGGCAGAAGCCAAATACCCATAGGAAGTCCAATCCGGATTATAGAGTTTGATCACGCCCTCATAGAGAAAGTGCCACCCAATAAAGACTCTCAAGAGAACTATACTGTGCTTGAGTTCCCACCTGATTTTAGATCCTGACATTTTTTGTTGAATTTTTTAATTTATTGTAAGTAATAAGGAGAGTATATTCTCAGAAAACCCCCAAAACTAGTGCCCCCCTTTATAACACCCTATGACAAATATCAATTTTGATTGTTTTTTCTTCTCTTTTACATGAACCCATTCAGCTGC
>CAJHYA010000087.1_pt1 | contig 11691 bp, 10 predicted proteins | sample 9198611 | NCBI WGS metagenome assembly CAJHYA01 (sample SAMEA7708353, study PRJEB35096) | sediment metagenome | biome: marine neritic benthic zone biome [ENVO:01000025]; feature: sediment [ENVO:00002007]; material: shallow marine sediment [ENVO:03000034] sea grass bed [ENVO_01000059] ... | reverse complement strand
ACGGATAATGGAGTAACCCTTAACGGCGTGAGTACGGTGGCTGCTGCTGATATTGTAGCAACCAATGGAATCATCCATGCTGTTGATGCCGTAATCGATATTCCTACGGTAGTCACTTTTGCTGCGGCTGACCCAACCTTCGCTCCTTTAGTAACCGCCCTTACGGATGGTACTCCTGCTACTGATTTTGTAACCGTATTGAATGGAAACGGACCATTTACTGTTTTTGCTCCGACTAATACTGCTTTTGACGATCTGCTTACGGCACTTAACCTGACAGACGTTACTGAAATCGAAGAAGGACTGTTAACTTCTGTCCTGAACCATCACGTTGTTTCTGGGAACATTCGATCTGAAGATCTTAACAACCCAGGTGACACAGTAGCCCCAACTCTGGAAGGAGATAACATTACCATCACCCTTCCCGGAACGGATAACGGTGTAAACATCGCTGATGTAACCGATGGAGCTGGAAATACAGGAATTGGAATCATTGCAGTAGACGTACAAGCCGGCAACGGTGTGATCCACGTATTGGACACTGTATTGCTGCCTGATACCAATAACTAATCGGGATATGAATCTCAGAGGATATTTAAAAGGCCGCTTAAAGCGGTCTTTTTTTTATGAATGAGTTTCTGATCGCAAGGCAGATTTACGGATTTGGGATCGAATTGCTGGTAATAAATTTTGCAAAGAATAGCAACTTTCCTGATTATGGGAAAACGGTCACATCAAGATCGAACCGGTTAGCATACAAAAATGAATGCTTTACAACTAAAGTTTTCGCAGATGAATGGTAATGGTCATATTTACGCTCAGGTAACTTACCGATCTAAACCTACTTACCGCTTAAAAGCCCTTCACATTGAAGGGCTTTTTTGCTTTGGGGATTTGCTAGCGCTTACCCGTCTTCTTTTGTTCTTCGGCCTGCTCCATCATTTGGCGCATCTTACGCTGGAACCTGTTTTCCTTTTTGGGCTGTTTTTTCTTTTCCTCGATCTGTGCATGGATCTTGTCCTGATCGAGAATCACATTCTTGATGGTCAGCATTATTAAGATCGTAATCAGGTTCGAAACAAAATAGTACAAACTAAGCCCACTCGCATAATTGTTGAAAAAGAATAGCATCAACAGCGGCGAGATGTACATAATGACCTTCATATTGGGCATACCGGGTTGGGTTTGCATATTTTGTCCGGTAGTCATCATCATATAGAAAAAGATGGCTACAGAGGCCAGTATGGGAAACAAACTCACATGGTCACCATAAAACGGAATGGTAAAGGGCAACTCCAGAATGGTATCGTATGAAGAGAGGTCCTCTGCCCATAAAAAGGATTTCTGCCTGAGGGCAAAGGAAGTTGGGAAAAACATGAACAACGCATAGAATATGGGCAACTGAAGTAAGGCTGGTACACAACCGCTCATCGGACTGACCCCAGCTTTATTGTACAGTTTCATGGTCGCCTGCTGCCGTTTCATAGCATTGTCCTTATGCTTTTCGTTAAGTTCGGTGATCTCCGGTTTTAAAACCTTCATTTTAGCCTGGGACAAATACGACTTATAGGTCACAGGAGACATCAGTACACGCACAATAATGGTCATGACCACAATGGCAAGCCCGAAGGGTAAAAAGGAAGATAAAAATCCGTAGAAGGGGGTAAATACCTGCCTGTTAATCCATCCGAAAATTCCCCAACCGAAAGGAATGGAATCTGCTAATCCCAGGTCTTTATAATCATCCAACACCTGTACATCTGTAGGGCCATAATACCAGTACAGGGAATGGGACAATTCCCCGGCTGTTAATGATAACGGTGTTTCGGAGGTGTATTCTTTTGTAAAAAGGGTTTCTTTACTTTCTTCCTCAACCAGGTTTTTGGAGGTCAGTACAGCCGATTCAAAGGGAGTGTCGGTCGCCAGGATGGAGCTGAAAAAGTGCTGCCGGTACGAAAGCCATTTTACCTTTGCTTCTGTTTCTTCATCATCACTGCTTTCGGAAAGTTTACTGATCTTCCCATCTTCATGATGATAGGTAAGACGGGTATAGCGGTTTTCATACTGTACACTTTTGTTGTGACGAATACCACGCAATTGCCATTTCATGTTAACAGGCTGTGTGGCATTTATGATCCCGTTTAATCCCTGTGAACGTATGGTGAAATCTACCAAATAATCACCAGGCTTCATCTCATATCGATATTCCAGATATTGATTCTCAGAAACCTTAGCCTTCATGGAAAGCACCTGGTTATCTCCGTTTTGAGACATCTGGGGTTCGAAAAATAAGGTGTTTGTCTGCAGTACCCGATTGTCAGTTGTAGTCAGACTCAGGCCGAAATCAGCATTGCCCTCCTTGACCAGATAGACAGGGATTGAGTCATAGGTGACAAATTCTTTCATCCGGGCTTCGGTAATCTGCCCCCCTTTATTGTTGATTTCGAGGTATAGCAAGTCGTTTTCCAGAACCGTTACTCCTTCACGGACAGGTGTATAGCCAAAGTCCCCCACAGATTTCTGATAATTAGCCAGCGCAAGGGAATCCTGAAGGTCAACCGCTGGTTGCTCCAGCACCGTAGTCTTTTCAGGCTCCTCTTCTTCCTGCTGCGCTTCAACCTGCTCTTGCTGGGCCTGTTGCGCCTCAAGTTCCTCAGGGGTAGGCTGGTTCAGGTAAAACCAAAAAATTAATATTACAAAAATCAGTACAAAACCGATGATTGACTTGATATCCAGTTTCTTTTCTTCCATGGAGTTTAACTATGATTCCCTATTTCCTACAGGTAAAGAGTTGCTGATCCGCGCTGCCATTCCCTGATTGGGTTTCTTTCAAATTGGTCTGCAAATATATACCCAAATGTGGAGTTTATGCCAAACTGGCATTAGTTTGTTGCCTTTTGTGTTGAAGAACGGCTTTTACAAACCCGACAAACAACGGATGCGGACTGGCCACTGTACTTTTGTATTCCGGGTGGTACTGTACCCCTATGAACCAGGGGTGCGCAGGTAATTCGACTATTTCCACCAACCCCGTCTGTACGTTGATCCCAGAGGCTATCAAACCAGCCTCTTCAAGCCTGTCTTTATACTCATTGTTAAGTTCATACCGATGACGGTGCCGCTCAGAAATTTCGATCTGACCTCCGTAGACCTTATGAACCAGGGTCCCGGTCTTTATCTCACAATCCCAGGCACCCAAACGCATAGTCCCACCCTTGTTTGTAATATGCTTTTGTTCCTCCATGAGACTGATCACCGGATGTGGGGTATGTTCATCCATTTCTGTGGAATTGGCTCCCTCTAAGCCAAGAATATTTCTGGCATATTCAATCACGGCCATTTGCATCCCCAAACATATTCCCAGGAATGGAATTCTATTTTCACGTGCATATTGAACTGCTGAAATTTTCCCTTCAATACCCCGCTCCCCGAATCCTGGGGCTACAAGGATACCGTCCAGGCCGGCTAGTTTTTTGGGAACATTTTCTTCGGTAAGGTGTTCTGAATGTATTGAACGCACATTTACGCGCACCTCATTCATTGCACCCGCATGGATAAAAGATTCAAGGATGGACTTGTAAGAATCCAGGAGTTCAACATATTTGCCTATAAGGCCCACAGTGACTTCCCCCTTGGGATTCTTGTGTCGTTGCAGGAAGGCGTGCCATTGTTCCAGGTCAGGCTCCCCTTCCGCTTGCAACCCCAGTTTTTCAAGAGCCACACGGTCCAGCCCTTCATTGAGCATCATGATGGGGACATCGTAAATAGTTGAAGCATCTATAGACTGGATCACCGCCTCCTTTTTCACGTTGCAAAAAAGTGCCAGTTTCTGCTTTTTTTCTTCTGAGATCTGGTGTTCCGTACGACATACCAGAATATCGGCCTTAATCCCGCTCTCCATCAGGGTTTTTACCGAATGCTGCGAAGGTTTCGTTTTGAGTTCGCCAGCTGCAGCCAGATACGGTACCAAGGTCAGATGCACCACAATGGCATTTTTGTCTCCCAATTCCCATAGCAACTGCCGTACCGCTTCAATATAAGGCAGGGACTCTATATCCCCCACTGTTCCCCCTATTTCTGTTATGACGATATCGTACTCCCCGCTATTTCCGAGGATCTGGATCCGCTCTTTGATCTCGTTGGTAATATGGGGAACCACCTGTACTGTTTTGCCCAGAAATTCCCCCCTCCGTTCCTTTTCAATAACGCTTTGATAGATACGGCCGGTAGTTACGTTGTTCGCCTGTGACGTCTTTACGTTCAAAAAGCGCTCGTAATGCCCCAGGTCCAGATCGGTTTCTGCCCCGTCATTGGTCACATAGCATTCCCCATGTTCATAAGGGTTTAGCGTGCCGGGGTCCACGTTGATATAAGGATCTAATTTCTGAATGGTGGCTTTGTAGCCCCTGGCCTGCAGGAGTTTGGCAAGGGATGCGGCTATAATTCCTTTTCCCAAAGACGAAGTAACGCCCCCCGTAACGAAAACATATTTGGTGTCTGCCATGACGCGTATCTAGGTTACGGGAAGTAAAGATACAAATTGCCTGAATAAATCCGACTGATTAGGCCCCAAATTCTTCCCGGATTTGTCGGAGGAGGCCCTCCAAGCCATTTTCTTTTATTTCAAGCATCTCTTTCAGGTTTTGGCCCAGGATTCCTGCTGGAAATCCCTTCTGCCTGAACCAGACCAGATAAGGCAGCGGAAGATCGCTCAAATACCGCCCTTTGTATTTCCCAAAAGGCATTTTATAGTGGGCCAGCCTGAGCAGATGTTCCTTGTTTGTCATACCTCACTAAGCTAAAGTGAATTGGTTATCTTTAAGCGTATCTAATCTCCAAAGCTATGAAACGCCGGAAATTTATTGGCACCTCAACCGCGGGAACTGTGGGCATGCTCACCCTTCAACACGCCGCTGCCAGTGAAAAAATCATTCCTCAGGACAAGATCCGAAAAGGGAATATCAACCACAGCGTATGTTACTGGTGCTATGAGAGCATCCCGCTGGATACCTTTTTACAACACCTGAATACCCTGGGGATAAAAGCCATAGACCTGGTTGGCCCTGATGACTGGCCACTGCTTAAAAAACACAACATTCATGCGTCTATGTGCTGGGGAGCTGAACTGGGGCTCACTGAAGGCTGGAACGACACCAAAAATCATTCAGCATTGATCAAAAACTATACGGATATGATACCGAAGGTTGCAGATGCCGGATATACCAATCTTATATGTTTTAGTGGCAACCGCAATGGACTATCAGACGAGGAAGGCCTACGGAATTGTAAAGATGGACTGGAACAGGTTTTACCTCTTGCAGAACGATTCGGGGTGGTCCTGCACATGGAATTACTGAATTCCAAGGTAGATCATAAAGACCATATGTGCGACCATAGCAGCTGGGGTGTTGAATTATGCCGACGTCTGGGGACGGATAATTTTAAGTTGTTGTACGATATTTATCACATGCAAATCATGGAAGGCGATGTTATCCGTACCATCCGTGATTACCATCCCTACATCGGGCATTACCATACCGGTGGAAATCCAGGACGGCATGAGATCGATGAAACCCAGGAACTCTATTACCCGGCAATTATGAAGGCCATACTTGAAACTGGTTTTTCCGGGCATGTTGCCCAGGAGTTTATCCCCTCCTGGAAAGATAAGATTGCCGCGCTCGACCAGGGTGTTACTATCTGTGATGTATAACACTTTTTAGGGCTGTCACAATAGTAAATAATCGGAAAGATCATAGCAGAGATATATCAACACAAATCCTAAATAAATTACCAGATAAAATCAAGTAACTTGTATTATGCTTATATTTTTTCGTAAACTCCGGAAGAACCTGTTGAGCGAAAATAAAATTGGAAGATACCTGGCATATGCCTTAGGTGAAATAATACTTGTGGTTATTGGCATTTTAATTGCTCTTCAAATCAACAATTGGAGGCAGCAGAGCCTTGATCGTGCCAAAGAATGTATTTACTTAACCGATGTCATCCTTGATTTAAACAGTCAATTAGAGGTTATACAAGCTCAGATCGATTTTGAATCGGAAGTGATCCGGGATAGTGAATTTATCCTGGAATCTTACTATTTAAATAAAAGTTTTGATGTCAACTTGGAGTTTTCAAAACGGATAAATACCCTAAATAATCGGAAAACTTTTAGTAAGTCCGATTCTACTTTTCAGGAGTTACTTTCCACTGGTAATTTGAATATCATTTCTGACTACAATTTGAAGACCTTAGTGCTTAACTATTTCCAAAGCCTTGAATTGGAAGAGAGTATAATCTCCAAGAACAATGCTTATATTGATAATCATTTCGCACCCCTTATACTGGGGCTTTCAACACATTTAAATCCCAACCTGCAGATTGAAATGTTTCAAGACATCATAGCGAAAGGGTTAATGCAACCGGAAATAGTTACAAGCACTGCTAATAATGAGCATTTTTATAAAACCATTGAAAAATATATAAATGAACCATTGAAGAGTTTAAACTTTCTGAATCAGGTTCAATACCGGTATCGAATAAGTGGTGTGCACCTCAGCGCAATGTTAGAACTAAGAGACCGAACCTCTAGTCTTATAAAGGAAGTTAAGTTACGTGTAAAAGACTGTGATCCTTGAACAAATGGATTAAATTTACCTTAATACCGCAATGCTTCCTTAATAGCCGCATTCCATGCCTGTTGCTGGGCTACATTACGGGAGTAATCGGTTTCCGAATCATACCGGCTTTGAAAGTCGGCCAATTCTGAATTGATCTTCCGGTATATAGCCTTTACTTCGGCCTTGATATTCTTTGTGAATCGGGTTTTGGCCAGCTCAGCCCTCATCTTCCGTGCGAAGAGCTCAGAGATATCGAAGTGCAACTGCTCATGGCTGAGGATAACGGTATTGCAGATTTCTGGTTTATACCAGGATTTGTCAGGGTAAAAATAGGTTCTGACCGTAAAGTCAACCTCCATCTCCCCGTTAACCTCCATGGATGAGAAATAGTAACTGATACCACTTGCCGTAGTTGCCGCAATATTTCCGGTTACCGGAGGGATTGCCCGAAAATCAGCCCAACTCAGGCGGTTATCCGGGCTCCATAATAGCGCTTCCTCTTCCTGAGCATAAAGATTGCTAGCCTGCAGCAGGATAAGGATAAAGGGGAGTATGCATTTACCTATAAGGTCCAATGGTACTGTATTACCGTTTCAATATCAGGATGGATACTTTGTATTACCGGGCAGGTATTTCCAACCCGCTCCAGTACGCCTCGCTCCTTTTCCTCAATGGTTGAAGAGAAGTATAAAGACACTTCAATCCCGGAAATCCTTCTCGGGTTTGCGGCCATTTTCTTAGTGACCTCAGCATACGCTCCTTTTAACTCCAGGTCCATGGACTGGGCTTTTATTCCCATAACGGTCAGCATACAACTTGCAAGGGCAGTTGCGACGGTATCCGTAGGGGAAAAAGCCTCCCCGCGCCCATTGTTGTCCAGAGGAGCGTCCGTAATAAATTCATTCCCGGAACGCAGATGCCGGCATTGGGTACGCAATTCCCCGAGGTAAGTTACTTTAGAGGTCATCTTTCGGATTTACTTGTCTCACGCGCATTTCGTCATACATCATAATATAAGAAGCCGTATTGAAATAGCCCGAGGCGAGGTCCTTGGCGTAATCAAACTTGTTTCCGTCATACTCTGTGACGCCGATAGTTTCTGAAGCCTCAAAGAGATCCATCCTGTAGGCCAGCTTAAGCAGAATGTCATAAGTAAGGTCAAAACCGCGTATGGCATACCGATCAGGCAAGGTGCCGAAACGCCTGCGATATCGTCTCATAAAAGCCGTGTTTCCCGCTTCCTTGTTGATCGAAGGGTAGGTAAACCGTAAATTGGAAAGATGATTCCCTGAAATCACTTCATTTTCAAAGGCTTTATTCTTATTCGTAGTGAACATTCTTACCAGTGTGGTATCCGATATGGCAGAATTCAGGATAGAGCTCACACTGCTGACTACCTTGAAATTATCCGTTTCCACAAAAACCCAATTCTCTTTTTCAATAGAAAGGGCCAGGGTGAACAGCTCCAGGTCTAAAGCGATGTTTTCCTCCTCTTCCACAATATCCACAACCTCGGCTGTCGGAAATTGTTCGAGTATCTTTTCTTTGGCATCCTGATTTTGCTGATCCGCGATTACAAGGATCTTCTGATCCGTAACTTTTGATTCCATATACGAAAGCATACGCTCTCTCAGCGTTTCCTCAGCAGGTACCGTAAAGAATACATTGCCAAGACTGATGTCTGATTTCGAGGCCAGAGGCGCCACTACCGGAACCTGATAACTGAGTGCCTGTGCGGCAACTTCCCTTAGTGCTTCTGTTTGCAGGGGTCCGAAAATAGCACTGTATTCTCCCAGATTTTCGCGGGTTGCTATTTCCTTGGTATGTTCCAGGTTTAATTGGGTGTCAAAGGTCCGCACATCCACCGATATTCCCAGGGAGGCTATGGAATCAATGGCCACCAGGGCACCTGAATAGAGTCCAAGACTGTACTTTATGGCATTACTTCTTTCAATTGACGTCCCTACCGCTTCCCTGTCATTCAGATTAAGCCGATCCAGGCGAAACGGGAGCATAAAGAGGATTTTTGGATGATTTAATGGGTTGATACTATCCAGCAGGTTGATCCGGTCCAGCACCAATGCATTTTTTATCTGAAGATCGGGATTAATATCCGGGGGTAGTTTCAGGACCATGCCGGCTTTAAGCCCCATAGCCAGATCCGGGTTGAGATCCAGCAATTCCCTGTAGGATACCCCGAACATCCGGGTAAGGGAGAATTCGGTTTGCTTGGGTTTTACCTCATAGAATACATAATTCTCCGTATTTACTTCCTCTTCGGGGTTCTTTTTTACGGGCAACTGCAGGACCATACCTTCTTTGAGTCCATTGCGCTCTATGATCTCCGGATTCAATTTGATAAGCTCGTCATAGGAGATGTCGTATTCCTGGGTAATGCTGAAAAGTGTTTTTTGGGCAGGGACCGTATAAGACTCATACAGCTGAACTTCCTGCTCATCCAGTGAACTGCCTGCAATTTTAGGGAGGAGTAATTGCTTACCTATAGCGAGGTGGTTGGTAGTCTTAGGTAAATCCGGATTTAGGGCCACCAGGCTGTCAATAGTTATCCCATACTTATGTGCAATACTCCAGCGCGTTTCTTTTGGAAGCACCTGATACACTTCAAAATCATCCGGATTGAGTCCGGTTTCGTCCTCTTCTGGTTCCGGAAAAATGGGAATCCTGAGGCGCATCCCTTTCTTGAGTTGCTCAGAATAAAGTTGTGTGTTATACCGCTTCAGGTCTTCTTCGGTTATCTCGTAACGGTTCGCTATGCCATACAGCGTTTCCCTTTTTCGCACCCTGTGCGGCCTGAAGGCAGTAGGTTCAATTTCCACTTCAACGGTATCCTGTGTCAGCACTTTCAACAATTCCAGGGCCGTCTTATTCTCAGGGACTTCTTCCACCGTCTTTTCCGGGATTGCTTCCCCTGTTTGCAGGGGAATTATGAGCATGATATTCGGCTTGATATCAGCTTCTGATTTAATCTCCGGGTTATTTTTCAGGATATTATAAGGAGTAACCCGATACTGTTTAGCTATGCTACTTAGCGTCTCCCCTTCCTTCACCGCGTGTGTGGCGTATTGCTGCGCAAACCCCCAGGTGGAAAAGACCAGGAACACAAATAGCAATGCAAACTGCTTGAATGTATGCTTCATATTTATTCCCATTCTATGGTAGCCGGGGGTTTAGAACTGATATCGTAAACCACACGGTTTACCCCGGGTACTTTATTAATAATTTCGTTGGAGGTTTTTTGTAAAAACTCATAGGGCAAATTCACCCAATCTGCAGTCATCCCGTCCGTGCTTTCCACGGCACGTAAAGCTACACATTTTTCATAAGTCCTTTCGTCTCCCATAACCCCTACACTATTTACGGGTAAAAGCATAGCTCCGGCCTGCCAAACGTCATCATACAGCCCCCATTCCTTCAAACCGTTAATAAATATCGCATCTACCTCCTGCAGGATCCTTACCTTTTCTTCCGTGACATCCCCCAGGATCCGGATAGCAAGTCCGGGGCCGGGAAAAGGATGTCGCCCCAACCGTTCTTCATCTACCTCCATGGTAGTTCCTACCCTGCGAACTTCATCCTTAAACAACATTTTCAAGGGTTCTACAACTTTCAGTTTCATGAAATCCGGCAGTCCACCAACATTGTGATGGCTTTTGATTGTTGCCGAGGGGCCTCCTGTTGCCGAAACAGACTCGATCACATCAGGATATATGGTTCCCTGGGCCAGCCATTTTACGTTTTGAACCTTGTGGGCTTCATCATCAAAAACCTCTATGAAAACCCGTCCGATTATTTTGCGTTTCTTTTCAGGGTCATCAACCCCTTTTAAAGCCTCCAAAAAGCGTGCCGAAGCATCAACCCCTTTAATATTGAGGCCCATGTGTTCGTACTGATCGAGCACCTCCTGGAATTCGTTTTTTCTGAGTAGGCCATTGTTAACGAAGATGCAATGCAGTTTTTCTCCTATGGCCTTATTCAGCAGCACTCCGGCTACCGTTGAATCAACGCCTCCCGAGAGCCCCAGGATCACCTTGTCATTCCCCAGTGTCTCCTTCAATTCTGAAACGGTGGTATCCACAAAGGCATCTGGTGTCCAGGTTTGTTTCAGTCCGGCAATATGTATAAGAAAATTTTCGAGCAGCTGTTTTCCCTGAGTGGTATGATATACTTCCGGATGGAATTGTATGGCATAAGTGGTTTCACCTTCAACTTTATAGGCGGCATTCTTTACGTCGGTAGTACTGGCCAGCCGAATGGCATTTTCAGGTAGTTCTTTGATAGTGTCACTGTGGCTCATCCACACCTGTGATCCCTCCGCAATCTCATAGAAGAAGGGTTCCTTGCCATCTATATTGGTTAGTCGCGCCCTGCCATATTCACGGGTATTGGAAGGAGCAACTTCCCCTCCAAAGAAATGGGCAAGATACTGGGCTCCGTAACAAATTGCCAGTATGGGTATTTTACCTTTAATCCCGGAAAGGTCTGGATGGGGTGCGTCGTCCCCGCGTACCGAAAAGGGAGAGCCGGAAAGAATTACCGCCTTGTATTCCGCAAGGGATTCAGGTGGCTTGTTATAGGGCTTAATTTCACAGAAAATATTCAGTTCACGGACCCGTCGTGCAATGAGTTGGGTATACTGGGAACCAAAGTCGAGAATCAGGACATTGTTTTGCATGGGTAAAAATAGCAAAATGGCCTTACAGACGTCTATGCCGTTCTCGAATTTTTTTAACTAATTTTCCGGTGTTTGAGAGGCATATCGATGAAATGAGGTATCTAAAAAAGAAAAAGCCCCGGCCTTACAGGGCAGGGGCTTTTCTAATCAAAAACCAACCTAAACACATGAACTTATTATAACACAATCAATGTTTTCTTGTTAAAAACTTCATCCCTATAATTTGGGGTTTATAAGGATGAAGTGGTATCCTTTTTCATTGCAATTTGATTATATAACAATCCAACATGAAAATACCCTACCTCATTTTTAATTTTTTTATCTTTATATGACTTATCAAGCACTACAATGACGCATTCTTACCTTAAAGAAATT
>CAJHYA010000027.1_pt1 | contig 11793 bp, 10 predicted proteins | sample 9198611 | NCBI WGS metagenome assembly CAJHYA01 (sample SAMEA7708353, study PRJEB35096) | sediment metagenome | biome: marine neritic benthic zone biome [ENVO:01000025]; feature: sediment [ENVO:00002007]; material: shallow marine sediment [ENVO:03000034] sea grass bed [ENVO_01000059] ... | reverse complement strand
CCCTCGTAATTATCCATGCGATAGGTGTCCTCTTCCCCGGTTACCATCTGCACATAGCTGCGATAACGGCTCCAGGAAATTTCATCTTTTTCCAATGCCTCCTTCACTGCACATTTAGGCTCGTCCAGGTGCAGGCAATTGTTGAACTTACAATCCGCTTTAAGGGCCAGTAATTCCGGAAAATAGTCGCCAATCTCATCCTTATCCATATCGACTATCCCAAATCCCCGAATCCCGGGGGTATCTATTATCCTGGCACGAATATCCAGATCGTACATCTGGGCAAAAGTTGTGGTGTGTTGTCCCTGTAAGTGCTGCTCGGATATTTCAGAGGTTCGGAGGTTAAGTTCCGGCGCGATATAATTGATCAGCGTGGATTTACCAACTCCCGAATGGCCCGCAAACATGCTGGTTTTCCCTATCATAAAGCCCTTCACCTTATCCAGGTTTTTACCAGTCTTCGCTGAGATTCCGAGGCAGGTATAGCCGATTTCCCGGTAAATAGCCGCCAGATAGCGCACCTCATCCAGTTCCTCCTCATTGTACAGATCGATCTTGTTAAAAAGCAGGATGGCCGGGATATCATAGGCCTCTGCAGTAGCCAGGAATCGGTCTATAAAAATGGTGTAGGTTTTAGGTTCCTTCACGGTTATCAACAAAAAAACCTGATCGATATTCGCGGCAATAATGTGTATTTGTTTTGAGAGCTTAACCGATTTTCTGACGATGTAATTCTTCCGGTCCCCTATTTCTGTAATGATTCCCACGGTCTCATCGCCAACGTCCTCCACGTCAAATTCCACAAGGTCTCCAACGGCCACCGGGTTGGTACTTTTTATGCCTTTGATCCGGAATTTTCCCTTGATCCGGCAATTGTAGTAATCTCCCGCTTCCGTCTTAACCGTATACCAGCTTCCTGTCGATTTGTAAACCGTACCGTGCATGCTTGTTAAAAACTCTTTTACAAAGAAACAATAATACTTTACACATACAGTTAACTTTGTTAGTGTAAATCAATTCAACAAACCAAAAAACAATCCTTATGAAGAAAATCCTGATCATCCTGTTCGTTTGCCTGGCTGCCTCATTTGAAATCCATGCGCAGCAGTTCAAAGTCATTACCAGTGTGGAGTCTATTGTTCCCAATGGAATGGGTCGTTCCCGTATTGTGAATGCCATGGAGGACAAAGACTACAAAGAATACACCAGCGTTCAAACGGAAGAAGACAACACGCGAAATAAATCCAAGAGGGGCGATATCCGTGTGAAGAACTTTGAAGAGACCAAACTGCTTAACTTTTTTAACCTGGGCGGAATTAGATTTCAGAATATTGCCGCCAACGACGCTTTACTCACTTCAATGATCAATGACATGGTAGCCAATGGCTGGGAACTTGCTTTCGTAACCAGTGCTGTAGAAAGCGAGGGCGGAAAAGGAGACGGACAGGGGATATTTATCACCCGCTATATTTTTAAGAAATAAACCTAGCACCAATAAAAAAACCTGGCATAAAAGCCAGGTTTTTTTTCACTTAAACTTAAAATATAGCTAATCCTGAATATAAATTCTTCCTCCTGCAAAGGTGTTTTTGTTCACCTCCCGGGGATTGCCATATACGTAAACATCCCCTCCTGCCTTAACGTTGATATCTACCTTTTCGGATGCAAATAGTTCTGCTTCACCTCCCGCAGAAATTTTCACACTGGCAGCTTCTGTTCGCAGTTCTTTCCCTTCAAAAATCCCACCGGTATTAATTACGATGAATTGGTTGGTGGCTGTTCCGGAAGCTTCAACTATACCGCCCGTAACAGCGCGGATATCGACACTTTCAACTTCCATCCCGATACGGATCTGAGCCCCTTCCTGGGTCCTTAATTCGATACGGTTCTGGATTACTGTTTCGTTGCAGACTATCCTGGCCCCTTCATTGCCATCGATCACATCAAGATCTGTATAAAATACTTCAATTAAGGTATCTTCTCCCCGGAACTTTTTCTCAAACTGCATTCTGAGTTTCAGAACGCCGTCCTTATTTACAAACTGGATGTCGTCAACATTGTCGCCTTTAATCAGGATACGGTTCTCGTCAGATTTGATCAGGTTAACTTCGATTAGGTCAAACACCTTGATTTCACGAAATTCTCCAACGTCTTTATCTACGATACGCTGGCCAAAACTTATTGCGGTCATAAAGAGTACAGAAAGGGTGAGTATTTTTTTCATTTTCTTGCTATTTATATAAGGTTTCCCATTAAAGACTGTTTCCCGGTTGATTTGTTACAGTTCTGGAACAAAAAAACCCTCTTTATTTCAAAGAGGGTTAAATGAGCCAGGACCTATTGTTGTTCAGGAATTCAGGATCTTTTCCTGGTGATTGATGGATTCCTGGTGTATGGCTTTAAACATGCGCAAAACGAACTCTTCGCTTAGGCCCTTGGTTTCCCCTTCCAGTATCATTTTGCCCAGGATGGCGTTCCAACGGTTTGTTTGAAGAACAGCCACATTCCGGTTTTTCTTTAGTTCCCCGATATGGTCAGATACTTGCATACGTTTGCCAAGAATATCGATAAGCTGGTTGTCGATAATATCAATTTGAGCCCTTAGATTACTCAACTCTTTTCTGTAATCGGCTTCGTGGTCCGTAACTTTTCTGATCTTCAAATCTTCCATGATCTTAATAAGTGTTTTAGGGGTTACTTGTTGGGCAGCATCGCTCCAGGCATTGTCCGGATCGTAATGTGTCTCTATCATCAGCCCGTCATAGTTGAGATCCAGAGCGGTCTGGGAAATATCAAAGATCATATCCCGGTCACCACCAATATGAGAGGGATCGTTGATCAGCGGAAGGTCAGGAAATTTGGTCTGTAGCTCAATTGCCATTTGCCATTCCGGAATGTTTCGGTATTTGGATTTCTGGTATGATGAAAAGCCACGGTGGATCACCCCAAGCTTTTTGATATCCGCCTTATAAAGCCGCTCTACTGCTCCAAGCCACAAGGAAAGGTCCGGATTCACTGGATTCTTGACCAGTACGATCTTGTCAGTTCCTTTCAGGGCATCGGCAATTTCCTGGACGATAAACGGACTTACCGTAGATCTGGCACCAACCCATAGGAGGTCTACGTCGTGTTCCAAAGCCAGGTCTACATGGGTCTTATTGGCTACTTCGGTAGCTGTTTTCAGGCCGGTCTCTTTCTTCACTTCCTGAAGCCATTTAAGGCCAATAGCACCAACTCCTTCAAAGTTACCGGGACGGGTACGGGGTTTCCAGATTCCTGCCCGGTAATAATTAACATCGGTATCCTTCAATTCATGTGCTATTTTTAATACCTGTTCTTCGGTTTCCGCACTGCAGGGTCCGGCAATCACCAAAGGGTGCGGTAGCGCCATATCATCTAGCCAGGTTCTTAGTTGTTTCGAATTTTCCATTGCTCAACTTTTACGATTTATTTAGGGGAATTCCTTCCAATATTGATTTTATCCTGTTGGTATTATCCATTTCTTCATATATACCCGGGTAATCCTCATCCTGTAATTTTTGTTTGAATTGTTCCAGGTTTTGAATATACTCTTCAAGCGTTTCGATTACATTATCCCGGTTTTGTTCAAAAATCGGGGTCCACATGGCCGGGGAACTTTTAGCAAGCCTTACGGTACTTTCAAATCCACTGCCTGCCATATCAAAAATATCCCGCTCATTTTTCTCCTTTTCAATCACCGTTTTCCCCAGCATAAATGAGCTGATATGGGAGAGATGGGATACATAGGCAATATGTTTATCATGAGCCTCCGGATTCATATACCGAATCCGCATTCCTAACTTCCTAAAAAGTTCAAGGCCGCGTTCCTGTAGTTTGAAAGCGGTCTTCTCGACCTCACAAATAATGTTGGTTTTAGCTTCAAACAGGCCCTCGTGGGCTGCCGAAGGGCCTGAAAACTCAGTTCCGGCTATGGGGTGACAAGACAAAAAATTACGGCGCTTCACATGATTTTCCACATGCTGGCAAATTTCTGCCTTTGTAGAGCCTGCATCAATTACCAGTGTTTCTTCCCCAATATGGTTGAGTACCAGAGGAAGTTCGGTTAACATGGCATCTACCGGGATACTCAATATGACCACATCAGCATGCGCAAGGTCTTCATATCCCACGGTGTCATCGATAATGCCAAGTTCCAAGGCCAGCAGTTGATGCGAAGCATCCTTGTCTATGCCCAGTATGCGGGCATCCGGGTATTTTACCCGAATGTCTTTTGCAAGAGATCCGCCAATTAAACCGATTCCAATTACGACTACATTCATAGGCTCAAAATCATCCCAGGGGCTCAAATCCGTCCAAACGGCGAATGGCCTCTTCTATTTTTTCTTTTTTTACACAAAGGGAAAGTCTTATATACCCTTCCCCATTACTTCCAAATACCGTCCCCGGTGCAATGAAAATGTCTTTTTCATACAGGATCCTGTCGATGAACTCCTCTGCATTAGATACACCTTCCGGAAGCTTACACCAAACAAACATGCCAACCGTCTTCGGATCATACGTACATCCCAGTTTGTCGGCCAGTTCAAACATAAGGCCTCTCCTGGACTCATAGATTTCATCCAGATGATCAAACCACTCTTTGCCACTATTCAGGGCTACAATGGCTCCTTTCTGTATCCCGTAAAACATCCCTGAGTCCATGTTACTTTTAACTTTCAGGATTGCTTTTATATGTTCGGCACTTCCAAGGACCATACCTACCCGCCAACCGGCCATGTTAAAGGTTTTACTTAGTGAATTCAGTTCCAGGGCCGTATCCAGGGATCCCGGAATGCGCAACAGGCTAATGGGATCCTTGCTGAGCACGAAACTGTAGGGATTATCATTTACCAGCAAAATGCCATGGCGGCTGGCAAAGGCAACCAGGTCCTGCAACTGAGCTTTGGAAGCGGTCGCGCCTGTTGGCATGTGGGGATAACTCACCCACATGAGTTTAACACGGCTCAGGTCTTCCTGTTCCAGGGCTTTTAGATCTGGAAACCACCCCTGGCTTCCCAGCAGGTGATAATAGCGCGGGGTACCCCCCACTAGTTTGGTTACAGCGCCATAGGTCGGATATCCCGGATTGGGAATAAGGACTTCGTCCCCTTCGTTCAGGAAAGCCATACTGATATGCATGATCCCTTCCTTGGATCCCATCAAGGGCAGGATTTCATCAACGGGATCGATGGTAACCCCGAACTTATTCTGATAAAAACGTGCAATAGTTTCGCGGAGTTCCGGCAGGCCCTGATAGCTCTGATACTGATGCGCCCCAATTTCTATAACCGATTCCTTCAGGGAGGAAATAACTTCATCGGAAGGAGATAGGTCCGGGCTTCCGATACCCATATTTATAATCGGTTTCCCTTCAGCAATCAGCCCCCGTACTTCCCGAAGCTTATGGGAGAAATAATATTCTTCAACTGTATGTAATCGGTCTGCAGTTCGTATCACAATCGCGCATTTTTATATTCTCCCAAAACTTTAAAATCCTCGGACATTATATTGAGCAGGGATTTGGCTTTGGCAAAGTGTTCAAATTTCTCAAAAGTGACGTCCACAAAAAAGGCATATTTCCATGGGGTCTCTATTATCGGCAGGGACTGTATTTTGGTTAAATTCAGATTGCAATCGCTCATCACATTCAAAACTGTAGCCAGGCTACCTCTTTTATGATCTGTAATGAATCGAATTGATGCCTTATTAATCTCTTCCTCCGGCAAGGCTTTGTTCTGTGTTTTGATTACGATAAACCGGGTAGCATTGTTCTTGATGGTCTGAATATCTGAAGCCATTATTTCCAGACCGTACAGGTCGGCTGCCACACTTGGCGCAATGGCGGCGATCCCTGACCAGTTGTTTTCCTGAATTTGACGCGCCGTTTCCGCGGTGTCAAAATCCTCCACCATCTTTATATGGGGCTGCGTTTTAAGATATTCCCGGCATTGCAAAAGGGCCATGGGATGTGACCTCACTTCCCTGAGGTCTTTAATGGTTTGACCTTTCAGTGCCATGAGGTGGTGATGAATATTCAGATAATGCTCCCCGATAATGTGCAAATTGTTCTGGTACACCAGGGCATAGTTGGGGATGATGGAACCTGCAATAGAGTTTTCAATAGCCATAACGCCCTTATCCGCCTTCTTTTGCAGTAACTGGTCCACGAGTTCATGGAAGGTAAAACATTCCAGTAAGGAAATATCCTCTCCAAAATATTCCTGCGCCACCTGATGATGGTTGGAACCTCGAATCCCCTGTATCGCTATTTTAAATCCCAATTCCGTTTAAAATTTAGCTCAAAAAAAAAGTCCCGTACGCTACGAGACCTTATTTTATATTTGGTTAACAACTACCTAAAACAGTCCCGTTCCTCTTTGTGCAAAGAAGTAAAAGTAAAAACCGTTCCAAAAATAATTGCGTGTCATTAGCTGCATTTACACGGCTAAGGTAATTATTATCTGCAAATATCAAAGATTACCTCATGCTTTTTGAAAAAAATTGTGAATAGTCCGTATTCATTGCGGAAATCAAACCGAATTCATTTCCTTTTTATGAATTCTTCATCTAATTTCTATCAGAGATCTGCCGCAAACATGTGGTAATCTTGCAAAATGCCCGACTGGTAAATGCGTCTTTTGTGTATTTTTACCCTAAAATTCAACAGATGTCCATTCAGGTATCAGGCATATCCAAGTATTATGGAAAACAACTGGCCTTAGATCAAATTTCCTTTGAAGTTAAAAAAGGGGAAATCGTCGGCTTTCTGGGGCCTAATGGGGCAGGAAAATCCACCTTGATGAAGATCCTGACCACCTATAGCAAAGCTGATACCGGACAGGCCTGGGTAAACGGTCATGAGGTTCAGAAAGAAGAGCGACAGGTACAGCGAAGCATCGGATATTTACCTGAACACAATCCCCTTTATCTTGACCTGTATGTAAGGGAATACCTGGCTTTTAATGCCGAAATGTACGGGGTTGGAAAAGATCGCATAGAAACGGTTATTATGGAAACCGGCCTGGTCCCGGAAGCACACAAGAAAATAGGACAGTTGTCTAAAGGCTACCGTCAGCGCGTTGGCCTGGCAGCAGCCCTGCTACATGATCCTGATGTGTTGATCCTGGATGAACCCACAACAGGCCTCGATCCAAACCAATTGCAGGAAATTCGAAAACTTATCAAAAAAATGGCCCAGACCAAAACCATATTGCTTTCTTCTCATATCATGAAGGAAGTGGAAGCCCTATGTGATCGTGTGTTGATCATTAACAAAGGGAAATTGGTTGCTGATGCTCCCCTGGCCGACCTGAGGGAGGAGGGAGAACAGATCATAGAAGTAGAATTCGATTACCGGGTAGAAGAAGCTTTTTTGCAGCAATTACCGCATGTTAGCACTGTTAAAAACACCGGTGGCTTCGTTTATGAAATTACATTCAGCACTTCAAAGGATATGCGGCCCGTGGTCTTCGATTTTGCGCACGACCACGAACTCAAGACGCTGCAGCTGAGCCGTAAAAATAAAAATCTGGAGACCCTGTTCACCGATCTCACGGGCTGATTGCAGATATTTCCAGCCTATAGTTTTTCCGAAAGAATGGCCATCATGGTCTTGATTCCCTCCCGGTAATTGCCCAACCGTAGATTTTCATTCGGACTGTGCTGATTATTGTCGCGGTTTACCGTAGGCACAGTTACTGCCGGGATTCCCAGGGTATTTACAAATGGCGAGATCGGGATGGAACCACCACTCATGCGGATCCGAATAGGATCTTCGCCAAAGGCCCTTTGCATCGCTTTGGTAAGCCATTTACCCACCGTAGAATCAAAGGGAGTGCGGAACGACTGATACGATATTTCCGAGGTAAAAGTGGCAATTTTGGGATGCCGGAGTCTTTCTTCCTGTCCAGGTTCCCGATCTAGAACCAGATAGCCCTCCTGCTCAATATGGCCCGAGATCAGATTCAGCAAACGTTCCGGATCACTCTCCAGTACCAGTCGGACATCTATTTCGGCACGTGCCCAACCCGGGATAATGGTTCGTACTTTTTCATCGATCCAACCAGATTGCATCCCCCGGATATTGAGTGATGGATATTGTATGGCTTCCTGGTAATACCGCCCCACCTTATCCGTTTCGGCTATCTGCAGGCGTTTCCTGATCTGTTCCTCATTATCCGGGACCGCTTTAAGGATTGCCTCGGTCTTGGAATCAATGGCAATCCCATCGTAAAAACCGGGAATAGTTACCCTGCCGTCTTCGTCCTTCATTCCCGCCAGAAGTTTGGACAAGCGCAGTGCCGGATTGGGCGCATAGTTCCCAAAATGCCCGCTATGCTGAGGCACAACCGGGCCATAGGTGGTCAGGGTGATTGTCGCGATCCCGCGGGCACCAAAGGTAAGGGTAGGTTTGTTGGTGATATGTCGGGGACCGTCAAAGATCAGAAGCATGTCTGCTTTGAGGAGTGCTGCATTTTTAGTTACTGCTTCCGGAAGGTGGGGGGAACCCAATTCCTCTTCAAAATCCATAATGACCTTGATATTATAATTGGGGGAAATAGCATTCGCTTTTGCTGCATCCAGGGCAGCCAGGAACATGGCCACAGGACCTTTGGCATCACTGGCAGAGCGGGCAAATACGCGCCAGTCGTCCTTATACTCCGTCAGGCTTTCCCAGGGAATTTTATACCATTCCCTTTCCTGGTTTCGTTGCTTAAGCACAGGGAGGTATGGACTTTCCTGAAACCAGCGGGTACTGTCTACCGGTTGCCCATCCAGTTGGAGGTAAATTAAAACGGTTTGTTGTGCATTGGGATGCCGGCGTTCCGCCAATAATAATGGGGCTGCAGGCGTCTCTATCCGCTGGGTGGTAAAGGATCTGTCTGCAAAAGCTTTCTCGCACCATTGTACGTTTTTTTCAATGTATTCCGGATAGAACGCATCATTGGGAATGCTTAGTAATTCCCGAAGCATGGGGAAGGATTCCCGGGCGGCCTGGTCTGACCAATCCTGCAAATCTGAAGCGGTTTGGGCTGTAAGCATTAATGCAGAAAAGTAGAGCACAAGAGTACAAAACAGATGCTTTTTCATAGGGTCTGATATTTGCCTGGTTCAGACTAAATATATGAAAGTCCGGCCGATTTCAACTAACTGCCTCGGGGTTCTGGAATTCCTCCGCTATCCCATCCAGGATATCCTGAATTCCCGGATCGGAACAATTCACAAGGGCCGCAATGATCAGTCCGGTTTCCGGGAAGATCTTAAAGTAGCTATACCCGCCCACCTGATTCCCGATATGTCCGTAAAAAGGCCTCCCTTTACCATCCTCGCTCACCTGCCAGCCCAGGCCATAGTAGGTGTTTTTGCCTTTTACTATTTGTGCAGTAAGAAACTGTTCCATGATTTCAGGATAAAACTTATTTTCAAGGATAGCCTTCCCAAATTTGATCAGGTCTTCAACCGTGGTCAAATATCCCCCTCCGGCAAGTTTGTACCTGTTGTCAACAGCTGTTGCCTTTTTGAAACCTCCCGCCCAGGAAGAGTAACATACGGCCTGGTTCTTTCCTTTCTGTTCAGGCAACTCTGGCACAGTCTGTTTCATATCAAACGGATCCAATACGGTTTCTTTGACAAAGCTTTCAAAAGGGACTCCTGTTACCTCTTCCATGGCAAGTGACAGCATAACCCAGTCGAAACTGTTGTACAAATAGTCAGTACCCGGAGGAAAAACCAGGGGATCTTCCTGAAATACAGCGAGGCTATCTTTGATGCTCATTGGTGTATTCAGGGCGTATTCCTTTCCGCGATAAGCTCGTATTCCAGCCGTATGTGCCGCCAGCTGCCTAATGGTAAAGTCATATTCCTTTTTAGGGAAATAAGGAACGTAATCGTAATAAGAAGCACCCAGGTCTATGCTACCGTCAGCTACCAGTTTGGCAAGTGCAGTAGCCGCAATAGGTTTGGATACACTGGCTGAGCGGAGCAGGGTTTTGGTGGGAACTATCGGTGTTTTTTTATCAAGATCGGCATAGCCGAATCCCTGAAGAATAGAAACCTCCCCTTTTTTAAATATGCCGATCGCTATCCCGGGAATTTTTTTTTGTGCTACCAGGTCTTTAAGAGCATCCGCTATATTTACGAATTTCCGGGGAATGGGCTGTGAAGCTGGGCTCGGTTTTTGTTTCCGCAACCATTTCTTAATGAATCCAAATCCCGGTAATTCCCAACGCATAACCCTAAAATTAATCCCGGAAAATCAGTCTTCCCCGGTATAGTTCTTCTATGGCTACATTGGCTGGGCGGTTAAAGCTTACCACATCTCCGGTTCCACGAATAACCCCCGTAAGTGACTGTTGCGGGTTGATCAGAATATCATTTGTACCCCGGTGGTTTAGGATAACGTTTTCTGCGACCAGATTTTCCGCCTCTACCCGACTATCTCCAGCAGCAATGGTAATGCCCAGGTTTTGCGTTGTGCCGCTTAGATGGATATAGGCAATACCATTCGAAACAATATTCAGGTTCTGAGTAGCCAATTCCAGCTCAAAGGAACCATCCGTAGTCTCGGCTTCCGGATCGTTGAAACTTTCTGAAACCAGCGAAAGGGAATCATAGCCCAGGATCCCGTCACTTCGGATGGGGAAGCCTGTACTGCTGCGAATGACTTCAATATTCGGAGCGGTTACAAAAACGATGGTAGTCCCGTATTCACGGAAGAAGTTACAGTCATTCGTATCTTTCAGCAGCAGGGTTTCCCCTTCGACTTCTGCGCTTACTTCAGGCCTTAGGTATTCTCCTGTTTCTATCACAACCCGTTGTTCATCACCCTGCCTAAGCACCAGGGTCACATTTTCAAAAACGGTAATCCCTGTAAAGCCTGGCACCACTACCTCATCCCGGATCAGGTCACCGCTGGCCTGGAAACAATCGAGTGCATTTTCACCGCGACAACCCAGAAGGATTACCCCCAGCAGAAAAAGAATCTTGTATGTGCTTTTCATTTTCATTACTATAGCCGTATTCCCACTCCAAATTCGATAGCTTCAGCAGCAGCGGCGTGTGATTTCAGCGTAATGGCACCATACCACCTGGAACCGAAATATCTTTTTATCCCAATTCTGTTATATACCCTGCCTTCAAAATCGAACGGATAATACATATAATATCCGAGTTGGGTTATCACGCTGATCTTATTTACGAACAATTCATGTCCGAAAAACAGGCCTACCCGTTTAAAATCATCCTCAGCCTGAACATTGAGTTCCGGAAATGAGATGGACTGAAACCGGATAAGTTCTTTCAGGAAATTAGAGAAAAACACATCAACCCCCAGATGGAGGGCACTTTTTCGGTTAAAGCGTTTATCCACATAGGCAGAAAAGATATAAAAGGGATACTGGCCAGAGCCGATCTCGTCGCTTTCATTGATACCCGAACGAAAGGCCAGGTTGTAGCGCAACGGTTCCTGAAAATCCTTTTTATCTGCTTTTTCCCGGATTACAAAGGGCTGATCTTCACCCAATCTATATATCAGGCCCGCGTTAAAGGCAATGGTGTTGGTAGATGTGTTCGGTGCCTTGACATTTGCATTGGAGTAATGCACCAGGGAGATCCCTACCCGAATACCCAGGTTATGATACAGGTTTTCCCGGTAGTAATTGAGCATGAGATAGGTAGAACTCATGAAGTGCGACCCATAGGCATTACCCCGGAAGTTCTCATTTTTATCGTAGGGGTTGGTATTATAGGCAATACCCTGACCAATCCGGAACT